>Ga0351971_1020_pt1 | contig 30797 bp, 30 predicted proteins | sample BONcelFGM3001F11_FD_206746 | JGI IMG/M metagenome (GOLD analysis project Ga0351971, IMG submission 206746) | Enriched cells from coal bed in the Powder River Basin, Montana, United States - BONCAT cells FGM rep2 HSBNCT.FGM.300.1.F11 ...
GCGCCGGCCTGCTCCGGCTGGTCGATGTCGACCGTGATGCCGGTGTGCGTCTGGTTGGTGACGATCAACGGCTCAATGCCGATATGCCGCCGCGACAACTCCAGGAACGCGGCCGTCAACCGGGGCACCACGCTGCCAATGACGACGCCGCTGATCTGGTCGAAGCTCAGGCCGTCGCCTTCCATGAAGCTGCGAATGAGCACGGCGTATTCGTCAGGCATCTTGTCGGGCACGGTGCGCGCTCGCCAGGCTGGCCGCCACGCGCCGTCGCGCCAGAGGCCCAGGTGCACGTTGGTGTTGCCGATGTCGATGGCGAGTAAGCTGCGTTGCTGCATGAGGGTTCCTGTATCGTGAATGCGAATCCATACTAAGGTTTATCGCGCGCCACCAATTGCGCAAGGTGAAATACCTAACCGCAAAGGCGCAAAGGACGCGAAGGATTCGCAAAGGAAATAACCCTTTGTGCCTTCTTTGCGTCCTTCGTGTTCTTTGTGGTTAGGTTTTGTTTTCCGGGGGCTGCAAGTCGCGCTGGAAGGGCGCGACCAGCGCGGCGGCGCGTTCCTGGCCCAGCGCCGGGTAGTGCTTCAGTAGCAGCGCGCTCGTGAACAGCGCAAACGTCGGCTGTTCCTGGCGCAGCGTCTTGATGGCGTTCCTGTCCAGTTTCAGCAGCGTCTCCACCTGGCGCTGCGCGGCCGCATAGCTGTAGAGCGTGCTGCGCCAATTCGGATTCCCCAGCCGCGCGCGTAGATAATACTGGGCGAACCACGTCGCCAGCCCCTCCTCGATGACGAGCGCGCCGCTACAGCCGCTGGGGCCGAGCAGGTGAATGCACTCGTGCGCGAGCTGGTAGCAGGCGCGTTGCGGCTCGTCCAGGCAGCGCACGCTCACCTGGACGAGCAGGTCGCCGCGATTGCCGGGGCACCAGACGCGTGGCCGGTCGCCGCAGTACTCCACGCCGAGAATGGTATAGGCGTGGTCGCGCTCGCCGAACATCTTCTGGGCGACGCGCAGCATGTCGCCGAGAAGCGAGGGCAGCGTCCAGGTGTAGCGGCCGGGGGCAAGCCGGTGGGCGATGACCAGTTGCGACCCCAGGGTGAGGGTTTGCATAGCGGAACGTCTCCTGAAAAGGGCAGCATTTCCGCCAGGAACCGGCGTCTGAATGTGGGGCTGCACCCGTGGACAATGCTACAATGAAAAGAGTAAATCGACCGAAAGAGTGGTGGCATCATGACCGACGCACACGTTCGCCAGGCAACACTCGATGACACGGCGACCATCAGCGCGCTTTTCCGCGCGCCGATCACCGTCTGGCAGCGGTTGGATGCGCGTGGCCGCGTCGAAGACGTCCCGTATGACGATCTCGCCATCTACGAGCGCTGGCTGCACGGCGGCCCGTGGATGAGCCTGGAAACGGCGGCCATGCAGCTTGGTCAACTGCTAAGCGGGGCCGGGCTGGCGCTGGTGGCGGATGTCGGCGGCCACACGGCCGGCTACCTCGAGGCGTACCACGGCGTCGAGCCGCCGCCGTTTGGCGACCATCTGCATCTGGCGCATCTCGTCGTCCATCCTGATTTTGCCCATTCCGGCGTCGAGCAGGCGTTGTTGGCCGGGCTGCTGGAACAGGCCGGGGCGATGAAAGCGCGCCAGGTGACCGTCAGCCGCGTCGGCGAAGTGCCCGGCGAGGCGACCTTTTACGCGCGTTACCATTTGCAGACGCTGTGCCGTATTCGTCGCATGAGCCTGTCGGCCCGCACCGGCCAGATATTCTACCGCGCGACCGAGCATCACAACGTCGACCCGGCGCAAATCCAGGGCTGGCACATGCCGGTAGGCCGGCTGACCAGCGCCCGCCAGGAGTGGGAGCACCTGTGGCCGCGCACCTGGGAGGTTATCCCCGAAGTGCGCCAGCAGCGCACGCACCGGCTGCATCTGGCCGCCGCCGGGCAGGAGGCGTTCGTCTGCTGCCGCCAGCAGTTATACGACCCGCGCAGCGCCGACGTGTCGTGCTGGTCGCCCAAGCCGCTCACCAACCAGCTCGTCTCAGCCATCCGCGACTGGGGCCACCGCGAAGGTTACCGCACGCTGCAATGGGTCATCGCCGACGACACCGTCAAGGTGCTCGGCCAGGAAGCGGAGCCGGGTGGTTACACGGTCGAAACCTGCGCGCTCACGCCGGTCGAAACCACCTGACACGATAAACCCGTTCGCTAAGCCGAGAGGTCGACGTTATGCCGGTTTACCAACCCGACCACGTCGAATACGCCATCGAAACGGGCCGCATTCAGATCGCGCACGAAGACGGCCAACTGCTACCTGCCTACTGGGCGCATCCCAGCACCGGCGGTCTGTTTCCGGGCCTCGTCCTGGTGCATGACTGGTGGGGCCTGACCGACGCCGAGCGCCACCTGGCGAACCTGCTGGCGCAGTCGGGCTACTACGTCATCGCGCCCGACCTGTTCGATGGGCAGGTCGCGTCCACGCCGCAGGCAGCTTACGCGCTGGTTGAACAGCTTGGCAACGGCTACCCGCTGGTGGACGCTGCTTTACGCGCGTTGGAGCAGCATCACCGCTGCAACCGCTGCGTCGCCGCCGTCGGCTTCGGCCTGGGCGGCACGCTCGCGCTCCAGGCGGCGCTCTCTCGCCCCGACCTGGAAGCGGCGGTCGCCTTTTACGGCTTCCCGCAGCGCTTTTCAGGCAGCTTCGCGGACGCGCATGCGCCGATTCTCGCCGTCTACGGCAGCGCCGAGCCGCACGTGCCGCCCGACGTGCTGGCGTTGTTTCGCGCCGAGCTGGCGGACGCGCCGCTGCCGCATGAGTGGCTGACGATTGACGGCGCGGGCCGCGACCTGTTCGCGCCGGGCGAGACACCGGAAGCGATTGACCACGCGCGGCAGGCGTGGCGCGCGCTGCTGGCCTTCCTCGACCGCACGCTGGCAGCGCCGAGCCGCCCGCCGAAGGAAGCCTTATGAAGCCCATCTGCGAAGTCTACCGGCTGGGACGCATCGACTACGACGCGGCGCTGGCGCTGCAAGAACGACTGGTGGCCGAGCGCAGCGCCGGCCAGACGCCCGACCGCCTGCTGCTGCTGGAACACCCGCCGACGTACACGCTGGGCAGCTCGGCCCAGCCGGAGCATCTGCTGCTGACGCCGGAAGAAATCGCGCGGCAGGGGATTCAGGTCGTGTCTGTCGACCGTGGCGGCGACATCACCTATCACGGTCCCGGCCAGCTCGTGGCTTACCCGATCATCGCTTTGCCGCGCGAAGGCGAGGGCCTGCGCACCGACTTCGTCGGCTATCTGCGCCGGCTCGAACGGGTGCTGATCGGCGTGCTGGGCGACTATGGTCTGCGCGGCAAGACGATTCCCGGCCTGACCGGCGTCTGGGTCGATACGCCCACCGGTGAAGCGAAAGTCGCCGCCATCGGCGTCAGGATCAACGTCCGCGCCGTCACCAAACACGGCTTCGCGCTCAACGTTCACCCCGACATGAGCCACTTCGCCGGCATCGTGCCCTGCGGCATCCACGACAAAGCGGTCGTCAGCCTGGCGTCACTGCTGGGTCAGCCGCCTTCCCTGGATGACGTGGCCGACCGGGTGTCGGCGCATTTCGCGGACGTGTTTGGCTGCGCGCTCCAGACCGGCGACGTGGCTGAACTGGAAGCTTTGCCGCAATCTGAACGGTGAATTAATGTTGGTTGTAATGACCATCGGGCCGTGTTAGACTCCTCTTAACGTCTGAACGTAACAAAGGAGGGAGCACGATGTTTCCCTTAACCGGAAATGGCTGGTTAGACAAGGACATCGCCGAGGAGCACCAGCGCGACCTGCTGGAAGAAGCCCAGGCGGACGCGATTGCCGAGGGCGACGAGGCGGCGCTGGATGGCGAGAACTACCAGCCGGTGACCGACAGCCCCGACGATATGATCGACTCGCGCGAAAGTAATACGCACATCAAGGGCGGCTCGTAAGCCACCTGAAAACGCCGGAGCAAGCGCCCCGGCGTTTTTCTTGTACGCCCGGTTCCTTCCACGCCTGCCAACTCCTACCGTCGTCAGCCTGAAATCCATCGTTTGGCCGACTACAACCGCGCCAATGCGCCCTACGATACTCCCAGAGACACACGGCAGTTGGCCGGTGTCGCCTTATGGCTATCTGTATGGGAATGGAATCATGGCTGCACGCCGCACTCGCTTTACCGTCGCCGCCGTATTGGCGCTGCTCCTGTTGTCGGTCAGCGGAGTCGCGCTTTTCGTGACCTGCGACTACCAGCGTAACCTCGACTTCCGCGCCCCGCTGGGCGATATAACGCGCGGCCAGAACGCGCCCGACGCGCTTATTTTGGCGGCGGTCACGGAAACGCAGGAACGGGTTGGCTTCAAGGGGGCGCTCGCCAGCGGCCCGACCGACGCCACCTACGACTGCGACGCCGACGACTGTACCCTGGACCGCTTCTGGACGACAGTAGCCATCGAGCCGCTGTGCCCGTTTGGCCGCGCCGACGACCGGCGCACGGCGGTCGTTTACGAGTTCGACCTCAGCGCCGGGCAGGTGGAGGCCAGGTCGCTGGATGCGCCGTGGAATGGCGGCATCGAATGGTCGCAGGTGCCGCTGACGTTCGAGCGCGCCGCCGAGGTCATGCGCGCCAGCGTGCCGGTCGACTTTGTCGAGCGCCACCCCGCATACAGCCTTCACCTATCGGCGGCGCAAACCGAGTGGCTGGTGGATGTGGCCGCCGGGGAAGGCGACGACCAGGAGCTGCACGTCTTCAAGCTGCACGTGGCTGACGAGACGGTCGAGCCGGTTGGCGTTTGAGCCTGTCGGAGAATCACAGCGGCCCAGGTCATCGCTTGACCTGGGCCACTGTCTTGAGTCCCTGAATCTACGCGCCGGCGACAATCGCCTCGATCCACGGCTGGTGCTCGGCGTAATGCTCGAAGGTGTTGCCGACGATGTAAACCACCACCGGATTGTCGTTGCCGGGGTCGTCGGCGTAATCACTGTACGGCGCGTTGATCTCGGCGTCCGACATCGCGCCGATGCGCGCTACCAGTTGACTGTGCACGTCGCGGAAGACCTGCATCACTTCATCCAGGGTGCGGCCGGCCTCGCGGTCGCGGATGACGCCGTTCATTATGTCGTAGTCGTGGCTTTCCCAGGCGGCCTCGTCCAGGTCCATCGCTTCGCGGCGGTTTTCGTGGTTCAGCAGCGCGACGATGCCCTTCTCCCACACGGCCAGATGCATGATGTGGTCCTTGACCGACCAGCCGGCGGCGTCGGTCGGGCCGGTTTTCTGTTCAGGCGTCAGTGTCGCCAGATAGGCCTGAAAGTCGTTCCAGCCCTGCTGGATGCGCGACAACAACTCCGCTTTGGTCACGTTAACGTCATCGTTCACCGAAAAAGCGCCGAGAAGCCCCAGCTTTAGCCGTGGGGAGGACAGGCGTGCGTTTCTCAAATCGGTCAGACACAGTATCATCTCCTTCAAGTTGCTAAGGGTTCGTAAAAGAATAACTTTCGGAATCAGGACAAGGAAAGCGGTCTGGGACGAATGGTATAGTTCCATTGTGGGCAGACGGCATGGGTTTGGAGGTTGAGTGTCTGCATGACCTCGTCAGTCACTTTAACGCCGAGGGGATAGTGGGTCGTGACTAACTGCGCTTGAACGGTCAGGCCGGTTTGAGTTTGAGTGTCAGCCAGGTAGTCGAGCACCTGATCGAAAGAGCGCAGCGGGCAACCGGCCCAGGTTTTACTGATTTGGCTGAACAGCCGATGCTCGATCGGGTTCCACTTGGAGGTGCCAGGTGGATAGTGGCAGACGGTGACGGTCAAGCCCAAGCCATCGGCCAGTTTCTCCTGAAGTTGTTGCTTGAAAACCCGGCTGCGTGAGGCATTGGAACCGCCGCCATCGGCTTCAATGAACAGGCGGGTGGCACCCGGAAAACGCTGCGGCAGTTCGGTTTGACACCAAGCCAGCAGGTTATCGACGGCAAAGGTCGGGGTATCGGCCGATTGCCCAACATAGACGCTGCCTCGGTTATGCTGGAGGTCATACACGCCATAGGGGACGGCCCGCCCTTCGCCTTCACTGGGAAAGTCATGGAGCTTCACGGCTTCGGCCGCCTGACACCAAATCCGCCCGGCATTCTTGAAATTGCCAATCAGTTCCTTTTTCTTGGTGTCGACGCTGATCGTTGGCTGACCCGCGTCGCGATGCGCTTCACGCTGCTGTTTGATGTGCTTAAATTGCTGGTCGCGCTCGGGGTGTGGCTGGCCTTCCCGTTCCTTGACGTTCAGGCGCAGGCGATACCCGACCGCCTTCAGCAACCGGCTAATGACCGGACGGCTGACCACATGACCCAAGCTCACCAGCCGCGCTTGAATGTCGCGCAAGCGACAATTCAACCATTTGCCTTTCCCCATTGGGTCGCCAGCCGTGCTTGGCTCCACGACCGCCAACAGCGTTGGCACTAACGCCGGGTCTTTTTTTCGGCGGGTTTGCGCCCGCCGCCGGCTTGCCGTTGCCGACCGGCTTCCGTGTCCCTCAGACCGTGCTCCAGTTCTTGCCGTCCTCGTTGGATCGTCTTGTCTGACAAGCCACTGATTTGCGCCAGCAGCTCATCGCTCGGGGCGGCTGGCCCGCTCGACAACGACGCCACATACCAGCGTCGCTCCGCTTCTGCCAAGCGGCTCAGCACCAGATTGATCTGCCGATGATGTTGGATGACGTCTTGATCTGCGCCTGCCTGGCAGACATCACATTCACACTCATGCACTCCTGCCACAAGTTCTGTCCCCGCTTCCCCTTTGCTCCCTTTTACTTTACCCTATCCGAAAGTTATTTATTTACGGACCCTTAGGCACGAAGCGGATAGGCGCGGAGACGGTTAGCAGCTTAACAACCGAACGTTGGCGGTTGTCGGGAGAAATCAGTCCCGACGTAAAATGTTTGCTGTCAGACCTCGGTCTGAAACCTCCTATCGTGTGCATCAGTCAATGTGCGCTCCGTGAAAGTCGGATAAGTCGAGCAGACAATGGCGCTCGATTGAATGTCGCGCCCCAGGTGGCAGCGGCAAGCCCCTCGCTTTAGCGCTGGGGTTGTTGACAGTTGGTTTCCCTTTTAGGCGTCGCGCGGAAATAAGGTATCCCCTAAAACGTGATTAGCTGGTGAAACGGCAAGCCTATCATGCTTAGTCGAACACCAGTCAACGAGAGTAGTTGGCGCCTTTATTTCCGCGCAATGCCTGAGTTCGAATATCTTGCCCAGGCGGAACATGACTCGACCGCGCGTGTATGCGTTGCCGTCACTTAGAAGACTCATGAAGGGTACCAGGAAATCGTTCTGTGCGGGGATGGGCATCGCTAATCTTTCTGGCAGGGATACTCGTCGACGCGCATGGCGAATAAACGATATTCGACACGAGACTCTTCATTCATCTTCAACACGTCGATTGTGACCCGACCCGCTGGTGTTTTTCCGCTCAGGGTGGCATCTGTGTTGATCTGAAAGTGATCGTCCCACGTCTGCTTGCGAGGATCGAACAAAAACGCCGCTTTCGCGGTTACAGGGTCTGCCGCCGCCATATTTGGACCTTTATAGGCGTTACACTGATAGCAGGAGAAACACAGATTGTCCAAATCATCCGCGCCATGATGCTTGAGGGGGATGATATGGTCAACGTGGAAGGGAGCGGTTTCGTCGGTTTTCTCTACACGGCAGTATTCACAACATCCGCCGGCGCGTTGAATGACCGCCTGCCGCTGTGCGGATGTGACCGTCATTCATTCATCTTCTTGAGTTTGACACGCATTTTGATTTTGAGCAGGGACATCATCTGGTCGATGCGCACAAAATCCATCATCTCTTCGTGTTCTTCAGGAGTTAGTTCGCCTTCGCCGTTCTTTTCCGCCAGTTCGACGGCGCGTTCCTGTAAATGTTCAGGCAGCTTATAGGCGATAATCGCTTCCGGCGTGGGGTTTGTTGCCAGAAATTCCGTGATTTCGAGAAAGGCAGAGCGTACAGGCGCATTGAGCATAGTGTGTTCTCCGCTGATGACTGGTTCTTATTTTATCATCTTTCACGCGGTGGCATCGGTCGGTCCGGTCATCTGTTCAGGCGTCAGCGTCGCCAGATAGGCCCGAAAGTCGTTCCGTCCGCGACAGAAGCTCAGACTGAGTCCACTGCAACGCGTCACTCATGCTCGTTCTCCCTGTGTTCGCTGCCCGTTACGCGCCGGTCACAATCGCCTCGATCCACGGGCGATGCTCGGCATAGTGCAAAAACGTGTCGGTCATGACGGTCTTGTAGATCGGCGCTTCCCCGGTCGCCGCCGGTTGATAGTGGCGGTAGGGCAGGTGCAGCGCGTCGTCCGACAGCGCCTCGACCTGCGCCATCAGCGCGGCGTGGGTGTCTCGGAAGGCCCGCAGCACTTCGTCCAGCGAGAGCGCTTGAGTGCGCTCGCGCATGACGGCGTTCATCCGGTCGAAGTCGCCGCTGGCCCAGGTGTCGAAGTCCAGCCCCATCACCTCGTAGCGCACCTGCCCGTCAAACAGCCCGACGACGCCCTTTTCCCACATCACCAGGTGCATGACGTGGTCTTGGACCGACCAGCCGGCGGCGTCGGTCGGGCCGGTCATCTGTTCAGGCGTCAGCGTCGCCAGATAGGCCTGAAAGTCGTTCCACCCGTGCCGCACCTGGGCTAACAACGCTGCTTTTGTGACCTGCTCTTCGCTGCTCATGGTGCTTTCTCTCCGGTGGAAGCTGCGATGAATGTATGATGCGCCGTTCCGAGTGAGCTACAACGTTTTTCTCGTTACTGGAATCTTATGTTCATTAGCCGCTCGCCGGAGGATCAAGTACTGTGGTTTACCCACAAGTCTTGCCGCGCCGCTCGCCGGAGGCTGAAAGCCATCCGGCTATGTATAGGTGAAAGCCTGCTGAAGCAGGCTCAGAAAGGGCTGGCTCACCGAGTGACGACTGTCTGAGCGCCCTTCAGGGTGCTTTCACCTATACGTAGCCGGAGGATTTATCCCCCGGTGACCGAGCATGACTCGTGACTCATCGACTACCTGCTTACCCCAACAATTCGCGCACTTTGTCGGCGGTCTGCGCGCGCGGCACGGTGACTTCTTCGCCGTCGCGCAGCCGCTTCAGCTTAACGGTCCCCGCCGCGATCTCGTCTGCGCCCAGCAGCGCCACCACCGGGATGCCCTTCTTGTCGGCGTGGCTGAACTGCTTGCCGATGTTTTTATCCTGCATGTACAGCTCGGTGCGCACGCCCTGCGCCCGCAGCTCCGCCGCCAGTTGGGTGGACGTGCTGCGCAGCTCGTCGCCGAACACCGTCACCAACACCTGAACCACCGTGCCGCCGAAAGCCGACGGATAGAGGTCCAGAATCTCCATCACGTCGATCAGCCGCTCGATTCCCAGGCTGGTGCCGGTCGTCGGCAGGCTTTCGCCCCGGAACATGCCCACCAGCGCGTCGTAGCGCCCGCCGCCGCTGACGCTGCCCAGGTTCGGCTCGGTGATGATCGTCTCGAAGATCGGGCCGGTGTAGTAACCCAGGCCGCGCACCATCGTAAAGTCGAACTCGTAGAACTTCAGCGCCACGTCCAGGTCGGCCAGGTGGTCGGCAATCGCCCGCAGCTCGCGAATGCCTTCCTGGGCCGCCGGCAGGTCGCCCAGTAGCTCTTCCAGGTAGTCGACGCGCTCCAGGCCGGGCATCTGCGCGGTAATCAGCGGCATCATGCGCTGGACCACGTCCATGCTAATGCCGCGCTTCAACAGCTCATCCTGCACGCCGTCCGCGCCAACCTTGTCGAACTTGTCGATGCTGCGGTAGAGCTCTGGCAGCAGGTCGTCGGGCACGCCGGAATACTGGCCGATGGCCGTCAGCAGCTTGCGGTTGTTGATCTTAACCGTGAACTGCGGAATGCCAAGCCGGCGCAGCGCCGTCACCACCATCGACAAAATTTCGGCGTCGGCGCTCATGTCGCCCACGCCGACAATGTCGGCGTCGCACTGGTAAAACTCGCGGTAGCGGCCGCGCTGCGGGCGCTCGCCGCGCCAGACCGGCGAAATCTGGTAGCGCTTGAACGGCAGCGTGATCTCGTTCTGGTACTGGGCGACGACGCGCGCCAGCGGCACCGTCAGGTCGTAGCGCAGCGCCAGCTCTTCTTTGCCCTCGGCGTGCTGCGCGCGGTAGATGAGCTTTTCGGCGTCCTCGCCGTACTTGCCCATCAGCGTTTCGTACAGTTCCATGACCGGCGTTTGCAGCGGCTCGAAGCCGTAGAGCTGGAACACCTCGCGCACGATGCCGAAGACGTACTCGCGTTTGAGCATCGTCGCTGGCAAAAAGTCGCGCATGCCCTTTGGCAGCCGGGGTTTAATTTTGACGAACTGCGCCATTCCGTACTCCTAAACAGGGGGCTACAAATGACAACAAAAAAGCGCGGACCAACGTCCGCGCTTTCGTTTTCTGTCTAACGAGCGTTGGTCAATTCAGAATCAGGTTGTCGTGATGATGATGTGCGAGTGACATGCCGCGTTTCCGAATCAACTCCTCAACGTTCGTTCGTAGTATAAGAGGCGGCCGGGGCAAAAGCAAGCAGCCCTTTTCGTAACATTCACCGATATTTGTGCCCGGTGTATACTGAGCATAATCTACCCAACCGCGCATGAAACGCCGTGTTCAAAGCGGCGTTTTTCATGTTTCTTCGTCGCCGGCGCACCTTAAAAACAGCCCTCCGCCGTTTTTGTGTTAAGCCGCCGTTTTTCACCCGTTTCCGGGCCGTTTTTCGTCCGTTTTCGCACCGTTTCTTCACCGTTTATTTACGCTCATTTGCGGGAGAAAATGCACCCCGGCGAAATTTCACCGTTTAAACGGTGCGTGTCTCAGTCCGCGCTCTGGCTTTCCGCCGCCGCGCGGGCCTGCCGGTAGACCTCCTGGAACTGCCCCAGGTGGTCGTCCAGGTGCCTCAGACCCATCAGGTAAGCGGCGGGCGCGTTCTGCGGCCCGTTGCGCTCGATGAAGCGCTCCGACAGGTCGCGGAAGATGTCCAGGAACGGCGTGTCGGGCCAGGTGGAAAGATAACCCAGGCAGATGCGCCGGCTTTCGGCCAGCCGCTGGAGCGCCATCTCCTGGGTCGCCATCGTCTGCCAGGCCGTCTCGTAACGCAGGCGCGGCTCGCGCGGGTAGGGCAGGCCGCGCGCCAGAATCGAGCTGTAGGCCGCGTCCTCCTCCAGCGACGCCGTAACGTGGACGACGAGATGCCCCAGATTCCAGCCGATATGTTCTTCGCCCGGTTTGGCGTAAGGGTCATGCGCCTCCGGGTCGGACGGATCAAACGTGATGTTCTCGTCGCTCGCCTGGTTGATGATGTCAAAAAGCGCGTCGAAATAGGCTTCGGTCGCCAGACGCAGGTCGTCGACCGTGTAATGCGCGGCGAGATCGAACAGCCTGATGTCGCCATTACGGATGGGGGAAAAGTCGATCAGCACGAACCCTCTCCTCGGTGAAAACGTCGCCAAAGCATAGAGCTTAGAGGCATGCGTCCGCAACAATCTTTCTTTCCGGGTCCTGGCCGCGCGCTGGTGAATTGCCGGCCTCCTTGCTACACTACGCTCAAATTGTGCCGTCGGGGACCGTCACCCGACCAGCAACCTTGTAAGGAAAGTGGCGATGCTGACCCCTGTTGAACAGATGGTGTTTATTCTGCTGGCGCTGTTTTCGGTGGGCGCGGCCTATGCCGGTTTCCGCGAGATGGCCGGCACGATAGCGCGCGGGCAGGGCACGCTTTACCTGGACAATCTACCGGCGCGGGTTTTCACCGCGCTCAAGGTCTACCTGACGCAAAACACGACCATGAAGATGCGCCGGCTGACGAGCTTGTTTCACCTGGCCGTCGTCTGGGGGTTCACCTACTATTTCCTGGTCAACGCCGCCGACCTGCTGGAAGGCTTTCTGCCGGATTACCGCTTCCTCGAAAACGCCGGCCTGTTGAGCGATGCCTACCGCCTGTTTGGCGACATTTTCAGTATCGCGGTCATCGTCGGCGTCGTCTACTTCATCCTGCGGCGCTTCGTGCTGCCCAACCGGCGCGACCTGACCTGGCACGAGAACGTGCTGCTGCACCCGGCGGTGCGGGCCGGCGGCGTCACCCGCGACTCGCTGATCGTCGCCGTCTTCATTCTCATCCACGTCGGCGCGCGCTTCCTCGGCCAGTCGGTCCACGTGGCGGCGACGCAGCCGGACGTGCTGCGGCCGTTCGCTACGGTGCTCTCGCCGCTGTGGGGCGGCTTCTCCGAAGGCAGCTTGATGCTGCTCGAACACGGCTTCTGGTGGCTGGCGCTCGGCGCTATCCTGCTGTTCATTCCCTACTGGCCCAGCTCCAAACACGCGCACCTGTTCATGGCCCCCATCAACTTCCTGACGCGCCCGCCGCGCACGTCGTTGGGTGAACTCACGCCGCTCGACTTCGAGGACGAAGCGGTCGAGCAGTTCGGCGCGAACAAGCTGGAAGACCTCGCCAAAACCTTCCTGGTCGATGGTTACGCCTGCATCATGTGCAACCGCTGCCAGGACGTTTGCCCGGCTTACGTGACCGGCAAAGAGCTGTCGCCCTCGGCTTACGAGATCAACAAGCGCTTTATCATGAAGGACCACATGGCGAGCCTGGCCGGCGGCGGCGCGACCCCGATGTCGCTCATCAATTACGCCATCAGCGAGTCGGCGGTCTGGGCCTGTACCGCCTGCGGCGCGTGCATCGACGCCTGCCCGGTCGGCAACGAGCCGATGATGGACATCATGGATATTCGCCGCGACGCCGTGCTGATGCAGGGCGAGTTCCCCGCCGAGCTGAAGACCGCCTTCAACGGCATGGAGCGCCAGGGCAACCCGTGGCAGAGCAACGAGAGCCGCTTCCGCTGGGCCAACGGCCTGGACGTGCCGACCGTCGAAGAGAACCCCGATTTCGACGTGCTCTACTGGACCGGCTGCGCGGTCAGCTATGACCCGCGCGCCCAGTTGACGGCGCGGGCGTTGGTCAAGGTGATGCAGGCATCAGGCGTCAACTTCGCCGTGCTGGGCGAGCGCGAAAGCTGCACCGGCGACGTGGCCCGGCGCGCCGGCAACGAGGCGCTCTACCAGGAGATGGCCGCCGCCAACGTCGAGACGCTGAACGAGGTCCAGCCCAAACGGATCGTCGTTACCTGCCCGCATTGTTTCCACAACCTGGGCAAAGAGTACGGCCAGTTCGGCGGGAACTACGAAGTCATTCACCACACCGAGCTGATCGAAGAACTCGTCCGCGATGGCCGCCTGCCGGAAACCGCGCGTATGGACCGCATGAGCAACGTCACCTTCCACGACCCGTGTTACCTGGGCCGGCACAACGACGTGGTCGATGCGCCGCGCCACGCGCTGGATGCCGCCGGCGTGACCCTCGTCGAGATGCTGCGCCACGGCAAGGAGTCGTTCTGCTGCGGGGCTGGCGGGGCGCAGTTCTGGAAAGAAGAGGAACACGGTCTTAAGCCGGTCAGCGTCGAGCGCTACGAGGAAGCCAAAGCCACCGGCGCGGACACTGTCGCCGTCGGCTGCCCGTTCTGCCTGCAAATGTTCGAGAGTGCGCGTTTGACGGTCCCCGACGGCCCGGTCGTCAAGGACGTGGTCGAACTGATCGCCGAGCGCTTGCCCGCGCCGGTGGGCAACTGAATCATAAAACTGATGATGAACCAGAGCAGGGGCAATGGCGTGTGTGGCATTGTCCCTTAATCTGGACTATCAAATGCTGTACCATTCCCGCCGCGTTCGACGGTCAGTTGGCTTTGGGCGGTTCCATTTGACGAAGTTTCCCTCCTGGTGGTTGCTGGTTCCTATTCTCTTGTATGTATTCTGGCTAGGGGGGCATGACCTCAATACGAACCCCTTCTGGGGAGATGAATGGGCGTCCGTTGGGGATATTGGCGGGGTCTTTACGTCGCCAGGCTCGCCTGCTCAGATTTGGAATCGGGTGGCCGAGCATAATCCCTGGCATTCTCCCGGCTTCTTCATCCTGTTAGGTGGGTGGGAACGATTGGTCGGTGAAACACCGGCTGCTTTACGCACGCTATCGCTGTTTGTCGGGCTTGTATCAGTAGCGCTTATGTATCGGTTGGGCCGCCTGGCAATTTCTGAACGTGGCGGCGTACTGGCAGCGCTTCTCTTCGGTACGTCCATCCTTTTTGTTCACTACCTAACGAAAGTTCGAATGTATGGTCAGCTCTTATGCTTGACCATGCTGGTGTTTTACCTTTACTTGCGCCTGGTGGAACAGAAGCGTGCGCCGACGTTTGCCTCGCTGCTGGTGCTTGCGCTCGGTACCGTAGCGCTGCTCTACACTCATTACTTCGCTTTCGTGCCGCTGGGCACGATCGCTATTTACCACCTCCTTTTTGTACCCAAGAACCGAGCATGGTGGTTAGTCACCGGGACATTTGTGGTCGCCGGATGTTTCTTTTTGCCCTGGTTCAGCGTTTTGCTTACGGCCATTAACACGGAGGAAACGCTCGCCCGCGCCACTGTCGCGGCAACCGAAGTACTTGAGCGGTTGCTCTTCATAATTGGCAACGGCAATTCGATGCTCGCTATCGGTCTGCTGGTGACTGGCGTATTGGGAGTCGCGCTGTACGGGCAGGCGCGACGGTTCGGCTTTCTTGTGTTTGTAGCCGTAAGTCTGCTCCTGGTTGTGAACGCGGTAGTGACGCCGGTGACCTATGGCCGGCCACGCTACATGCTCGTCGCCTGGCCCGTGGTCTTCGTTTTTGTTGCCTTTGGTCTTGAGGCATTAGCCCGTAACGGGCTGCCCGGTAGATTGGTAAGTGGAGCGGTTGTTGTGGTCATGCTGGTTGGCAGTTGCTTGAGTGTCGAGGGGCGGCTGCTCAGTCAGCAGGTGGACGAGTTCGACTACATTTTCCCGATGCATGTCGTACAGCAACATGTTGGGGCTTTTGTGCAGCCGCAAGATGTGGTGGTTAGCTTTGTGCCGGACGATATTTCCGAGGGCTACCGTGAAATAACGCGCGATAACGCCTTCTTCTTCAGCCAGAATTATCAGCGGGATTACGTGGTGACGGCGACCGAGTTCTATCCCGGTCAGGCGGGGGAGGAAGCACGCTACCGCGCCAGCCTGGCAGAATCCAAAGATCGTTTGTGGTTGACCTTTCTGAACAACCACCCAACACCAGCGCTGAATGAGTATCAATCATTGCTGGCAGAAACGCATGTGCTGTGCCCGTCGCCGGTGATGCAGGGTGACTTGCAGATCAACCAGTACGCCCAATCCCCTGTCTGCTGCATATCTACGTTCGATACACCTTCGGCGCAAGTGCAATTTGGCGAATGGTATGAAGTACTGGCGAGCGATGTGAGCCGGGTCGATGGACAAATGCAGATCGATGTCGTCGTTTCGTGGCGTGTAAGCCAGAGCGCGCCGTTACACCAGTATTCGACAACGGTGCAGTTGTTCGACGAAGCCGGGGAAAAGGTGGCCCAGGTCGACTATGGCATTGATCCATCAACCTATTTCTGCCATGAGGTCAGCCTGGAAACTGAAGCGTTGCTCCCTGGTCGATATGAAGTGCGTGTGGGGGTATACAACTGGCAGACCGGAGAGCACCTGATGGCCCGTGATTCTGAGTCCGCTGCTGAAGAATCGATGCCGCTGCTTACCACGTTGTCCATCGAAGGCTAAATCTGTTGCGTCACTTATTCTGGCTTGTGCCTGTGCTGCTGCTGGCGTTTGGTCTGGGCGCTCGCTCGCTCGACAGGGATGCCATCTGGCTCGATGAATACTTCTCAATCTATGACTCCGGGGCGGGGCCATACGGCCCGCTGACACCGGCCGACATCTGGAACCGGGTGGCCGAGCGTAACCCCTGGCACTCCCCCGGCTTCTTCATCCTGCTCAACGGCTGGGGCCGGTTGGTCGGCTTCGAGCCGGCGGCACTGCGCGCGTTTTCGCTGCTGTTCGGCGTGCTGGCTGTGGCGATGACCTATCCACTGGGGCGGGTGCTCGCGTCGCGGCGCGTCGGGCTGTATGCTGCGGTGGTGCTGGCAACGTCGGCGTTTTTCATCTACTACACGCATGAAATACGCATGTATACTCTTATCGCCTTTTTGAGCGCTACGACGCTGCTGGTGTACCACCGGCTGATGCGCGCCGGGCAAACAGTGCCGGTTGGCCTGCTGGTCGCCTGGTTCGGCTGCTGTGTCGCGACTGTGTACACCCATTATCTGGCGGCTGTGCCTCTGGGTGTGCTGGGAGTCTATCATCTGTTGTTCATGCCGAAGAACCGGCGCTGGTGGCAGGTGTCGGGCGTTGCGGTGCTGGCGGCGCTGGCCTTCCTGCCCTGGTTCAGCAATTTGCTGTCCGGCCTGGAACTGGCCGCCGACGCCGAGACGCTTCATGCGCGTGCGCTGTCTTCGCGCCGCCTGCTGGAACTGGTGGCGCGGCTGTTTGGGAACGGCTCGCTGCTGTTGGTGGGCCTGACCGGCGTGCTGGTTCTGCTGAAGCCGAACCGCCAAACCGGGCGACTTCTCTTCCTGGCGTTCGGGCCATTGGCGCTGTTCCTGATTCTTAACCGGCTGTTTCAGATTATTCCCGACACGCGCATTCGCTACTTGCTGTCGCTGTGGCCTGTATTGGCGGTCGTGGTCGCGGTTGGATTAACGCGCCTACAGCGCTGGCCGGCGCTGCCGCTGGTGGGGCTGGCAGTTTGGGCGGCGTCCGGTATAGTTATCCTCGACAATTCAGACTACTTATCGACTGTCGGCGGCGTGGGTTACGTTTTCCCGCTGCATCAGGTTGACGATGTGATGCGCGAGCAGAGCCAACCGGGGGATGCGGTCGTCTACTATTTGTCCGACGACATGGCGCGAATTACCTATGAGCGGCAAGCCGATTATTATGCGGGCTGGCGCGGCCTGGTATCGCTTTTTATCGAGCCGCGCGCCGATGACCGCGCGCGGGATGTCGTGCGCGAAGCGGTGCTTGCGCAGCTTGAGGGCCGAACGCGCGTCTGGTTGGTCCATATTCCGGGTGATCCGGTGACCGGCTGGGACGTGTTCACGTCGGCGCTGGCGGCGCGTTACCGCCTGTGCGGCCCTGTGCTCCAGTCTGCGACGCTTCAGGTTGACCTGTACGCGGTAAGCGCTGACCAATGCGCCCGGCAGGCTCTGGCCCAGTAACGGCTGGTCTATGAACACACTATAAATGGTGGGAACTTGCAAACGCGCGAGCGACGCGCGTTTGTTGGAGAGATGAAGTCGTGACGATGTTGAATCCAGTGCGCTCGCGCTTTTGGTGGTGGCTCATTCCTTTGCTGCTTTTGGCTGCCTGGCTTGGCGCTCGCAGCCTGAATACCGACGTGGTCTGGATTGATGAGTACCACTCGCTGCAAGATACGGGTGTTTCATTCTTCGGCCCGCGCGGCCCGGCGGACATCTGGGTCAAGCTGGCCGAGCGTAATCCCTGGCATTCCCCTGGTTATTTCATGCTGCTCAACGTCTGGTATCGTCTGATCGGCGGCGATCCGGCGATGCTGCGCGCGATGTCGCTTTTCCTGGGATTGCTGACTATCGCCTGGACGTACCGGCTGGGACGTGATCTGGTAGGGCCGCGCGCAGGTTTGTATGCGGCGGTCGTGCTGGGGTCTTCGGCGTTTTACGCCCATTTCCTGCACGAGATGCGCGTCTACACGTTGTTCACACTGCTGGCGGTCTTTACGACCTGGACCTACCTGCGAATCGTCAGGCGGCCTGCCGCGCCGAGGTGGGTCTGGCTTGGCCTGTTCCTGGGCTGTGTGGCCTTGCCCTACGCGCACTACTATGCGACGCTGCCCGTATTCGCCCTCGCGATCTATCACTTGCTGTTCGTGAAGAAGGATCGCCGCTGGTGGTACGTCGTCGGTATTTTTGTGCTGGCGGCTGTGCTCTTCGTGCCCTGGATGTCGGTCTTTCTGTCGGTGTTCAACCGCACGCAGGAGTTCGAGCGACTGGCGCCACGCGCGCTGTCCGCAACCGACGCGCTGGTCGCGCTGTCGTACTACTTCAGCAATGGCGCCCACGTTCTTTTCCTGGCGTTAGTCGCGCTGGCCTTCACCGCAAAAACGCGCGGGGCGCGCGTGCTGTTATTCCTGACGGTGGCGCTTTTGCTCCTGCTGCTGCTGACCAATGAAGTGCTCCAGATCATGCACAGTGGCCGGCTGCGCTATCTTATCGCCATGTGGCCGCTTCTGTCGGTCACCGTGGGGATCGGGCTGCTGCGTTTGCGCATGTGGCGGCCCCTGGCTGCCGCGCTGGTGCTGGCGGTGTGGGTCTTTTTCGGACTCTGGAATACCGTCGTCAGCGACCTGACCGCTGGCCTGGACGGTTCCAGCTATACTTTCCCGCTGCACCTGGCTTCGAAAGCGGTCAAACCGTATCTCCAGCCGGGTGATGTGATTGTCAATTATGTCCGCGACGACGATGGTCCGGCGCTGCAATACGAGCGAATCGCCGCATTCTACTATGCACAGCTCGATCTGGATTACCTGATGGAGCAGACGCCCAAGACCGGCCTTGACGACTGGCCGGCACAGTTAGCCGAGCATAGGGCGGTGCTGGCAGCCCGCGAGCGGGTGTGGCTTGCCAGGGCGCCCGGTGAAGCGCCGGTCACTTTAGGCGAGTTTGAAACGGCGCTGTTGGAAACACACGTGCGCTGCGAAGCCGATTACGGGCGTGAGGGGCTGCTGCTGTCGCTGTATGTCACATCGCCGGAGTTGTGCGCCGGTTAAAAGCGGTATGGCGGCTCTCCAATCACTGGCGCGGATTTTTCGCTCTCAGGTACACTTGACATCATTACCCGACGAGGAGCCTACTCATGAGAGATCGTATCTATTATATTCTTGCGATAGTGGTGCTTTTATTCGCCATCACGGCGCTGGTCGTTGTCTTCGGCCAGGACCGCCCGACGACGAGTTTGCAGGAAACCCAGACCGGCGCCAGCCTCCAGACCCTGTTCACCGACCTGGCGACCCGCATCAACAGTGACGCGCAGTACGCCATCCGCATTCGGGTAGCGGCGCTGTCCGACGGGCAGGCGATCACCGTGTCGCAGGCCGGGGCGCGCATTACCGAAGTCGGGCAAGACTACTTCTGCCTGAGCAACGACGGCGGCGGCACGCGGGTGTGTTACCCGTTCACGCAGCTATTGGCGGTCCAGGCGCCCAACAGCTAACCCCTTCGGCAGAACGGCAGGCGCTCGTATGAGCGCCTTTTTTGATTCCACCTTCTGGCGATTTGCACAGCCACGACCGGCTGTCCTTGTGCAGTCCGCCTAGATCTAAATTGTGACAATTCTTGTGAATGTTATACTGGAGGCATCGGCATCCCAAAACTCAGCACCCAACCATCGTTCTCGTCCGGCCCGGCTCGGTTCCAAGGAGCGCTCATGGCGATAGAAACGATCGCGCGGCCGTCTGCCCGGCTCAGCGAACAGACGTTGCTCGATATGCACTGGACGATGGTGCTTAGCCGTCGCCTGGACGAGCGCTGCTGGGCGCTGCATCGCCAGGGCAAGATTCCGTTCCACGTCAGCGCGATGGGCCACGAGGCGGCGCAGGTCGGCGCGGCGTTCGCCATCCACCGCGGCGTCGATTACGTGCACCCGTATTACCGCGACCTCACGCTCGTGCTGGCAATCGGCGTCACCCCGGCCGACTTCATGATGAGCCTGTACGGCAAACAGACCGAAAGCAGCAGCGGCGGCCGGCAAATGCCGAGCCATTTCGGCAGCCGTACGCTCAACATTGTCAGTGGCTCCGCGCCGGTAGCCACCCAGGTGCCGCAGGCGGTCGGGCTGGCGTTTAGCATCAAGTACAAGCAGCAGTGCGGCCTCGTCAAAGCGAACGACGCCTCCCAGCCACGGCTGGCGCTGGCCTGCCTGGGCGAAGGCGCGACCAGCCAGGGCGAGTGGCACGAGGGCATGAACTGGGCCGGCGTCCACAAACTGCCGTTTATCTGCTTCGTGCAGAACAACATTTACGCGATCTCGGTGCCTATGCAGTCGCAGATGGCGGTCGCCAACGTCGCCGACCGCGCCGCCGGCTATGGCATTCCGGGCGTCGTCGTCGATGGAAACGACGTATTCGCCGTCTACGACGCGATGGCGGCGGCGGTGAAGCGCGCCTACAACGGCGAGGGCGCGACGTTGGTCGAAGCCAAGACCTACCGCCAGGTGCCGCACTCGTCGGACGACGACGACCGCAGCTACCGCTCGCGCGAAGAGGTGGCGGAGTGGAAGGGGAAAGACCCGATTCTCCAGTTTGAGCGCCGTTTGCTGGCCGAGGGCATCCTGACCGAGGCGAAAGCGCGCTCGGTGGATGAGCGCGCCCGCGCCGAAGTCGAGCGCGCCCAGGTCGAAGCCGAAGCGGCCCCCTGGCCCGCCCCCGAAGACGCGCTCGGCGACGTCTACGCCCCGAGCGAGGAGGCCTAGCCGATGACGGTGATGACGCTGATCGACGCGCTGCGGCTGGCGATGGACGAAGAACTGGCCCACGACCCGCGTGTCTTCATTACCGGCGAAGACGTGGGTCCGCGCGGCGGCGTCTTCCGGGCGACGCAGGGCCTGTTCGAGAAGTATGGCGCGGAACGCGTGGTCGACTCGCCGCTGGCCGAGTTGTCGATTGTCGCGGTTGGCATCGGCGCGGCGCTGGCCGACCTGCGGCCGATCTGCGAGATCCAGTTCGCCGACTTCATTTACCCGGCGTTCAACCAGATTATCAGCGAGGCGTCGCGCTTCTACTATCGCTCGAACGGCGAATGGCGCGTGCCGATGGTCATTCGCGCGCCCTATGGCGGCGGCATCGGCGGCGGGCTGTACCACAGCCAGAGCATCGAAGCCTATTTCACGCACTGCCCCGGCCTCAAAGTCGTCGTGCCCTCGACGCCCCAGGACGCGCGCGGCCTGCTCAAAAGCGCCGTCCGCGACCCGAATCCGGTGCTGTTCCTGGAGCCGAAGAAAGGCTACCGCGCCATCAAGGGCGAAGTCTCCGAAGCCGAGACCCTGACGCCGATTGGTCCGGCGCGGCTGGCGCGTGAGGGCCGCGATGTGTCGGTCTTCGCCTACGGCATGATGGCGCACTACTGCGTGCAGGCGGCCGAGCGGCTGGCGCGCGACGACGGCCTCGACGTCGAAGTCGTGGACCTGCGCACGCTGCTGCCGGTCGACCGCGACGCCATCCTGCGCTCGATCCAGAAGACGGGCAAGGCGCTGGTGGTGCACGAGGACACGCGCACGATGGGGTACGCCGCTGAAGTCGCCGCGCTGCTGGCCGACGACGGCTTCGAGTTTCTCGACGCGCCGATCAAGCGGCTGACCGGGCCGGACGTGCCAGGGGTGCCGTTCAGCCACCCGATGCAGGAATTCTTCATGCCCAACCCGGACAAGATCGCCGCCGCGATCCGCGACCTGGCGGCGTATTGAGAGAGAGTGACGAGTGATGAGTAACGAGTAACGAGTAAAAGCGTCGGTGTGCTTGTTGCTCGCTCGCCGGAGGCTGAAAGCCATCCGGCTACCCTAGAAGCAAGCCTGCTAAAGCAGGCTGAGAAAATGTCTGGACGCAATAGATTTGCTCGAACTCCCTAGATCGTTGTTGCCAACACGAATGTTGCTGTTACCAGGGCCTCGGAACGAGCCTGCTTCAGCAGGCTTTTCTAACCTACAGATAGCCGGATGGCTTTCAGCCTCCGGCGAGCGAGTAATTGCTACTCGTTACTGATCTAGAAAGGCCGGTTCGTATGCCTGTACAGGTGGTCATGCCCCAGCTTGGCGAGAGCGTGGTCGAAGGCACCGTCAGCCGCTGGCTGAAGCGCGAAGGCGAAGCCGTGGCCGCTTACGAGCCGCTGCTGGAAGTCAGCACCGACAAGGTCGATACCGAAATCCCGGCCCCGGCCGAGGGTGTCTTGCTGAAAGTCTACGTCGGCGCGGGCGAGACGGTCGAGCGTGGCGCGCTGCTGGGTGTCATTGGCGCGGTGGGCGACGAGGTGCCGGCAAATGGCGTCAGCGGGCATTCACCGCCCACGGCGGCTGCCGAAAACGAAGCGCCGGCAGTCAATGAGCATGAGCCGCAGGACGAGCGCCCGCCGCACATCACGCCGGTGGTGGCGCGCATGGCGGCCGAGCACAACCTGGACCTGCGCCAGATCCACGGGACCGGCAAGGAAGGACGCGTGACCAAGAAGGATGTCGAAGCCTATCTGGCGGCGCGGCCACAGGCGACCGCCGCCAACGACGACCCCGCGCCGTGGGAGACGCCCGGCAGTGGCGACCTGTTCAAGCCGAGCGATGACTACGACGAGCCGGCGGCCAGCGCTCCGGTGACCGCGCTCACGCCGCAGCTCCGGCCGGACGCCGACGAGCGGCTGCCGGTGACGCCGATGCGCCGGCAGATCGCCGAGCACACGGTGCGCAGCCTCAAGACCGCGCCGCACGTGACGACCGTCTTCGAGGTCGACCTGGGCCGGGTGGTGCGCCACCGCGAGACGCACAAGGAGGCGTTTGCGCGTCAGGGTACGCGGCTGACCCACACCCCCTACTTTATCGCGGCGGCGGCGCGGGCGCTGGTCGCGTTCCCGGTGCTGAACGCGGAATGGCGCGACGATTATCTGCTGCTGCACCAGCGCGTTCATATCGGCATCGCCGTCGCGGTGGTGGGCGGGCTGATGGTGCCGGTCATCAGGGACGCGCAGGACCTGAACCTGAACGGCATCACTCGCGCGCTGAACGACCTGGCAACGCGCGCTCGCTCGCACCAGCTCAAGCCGGACGACGTGCGCGGCGGCACCTTCACCATCACCAATCACGGCGTTAGCGGCAGTCTGTTCGCCACGCCCATCATTCACCAGCCGCAGGTCGCCATTCTGGGGGTTGGGGCGGTCGAAAAGCGCGTCAAGGTGATCGACGACGCGATTGCGATTCGGCCCTGCGCCTATCTGTCGCTGACCTTCGACCACCGCGCGCTCGACGGCGCAACCGGCGACGCCTTCCTGGCGACGCTGAAGGACGACCTGGAGCGTTGGCCGGACGTGTAGAGTCCGGCTTCTGAACCCCAAATCGTAGAACTCCCAGTGCAAGAACGTGAAGAGTTTATCTTCGCGATACTGTGTTCTTGACAATACTGTGCGCTGTACAGTATATTGATACTGTGTGGCGCACAGCACTATAGGATGCACAGGATATGGTCGATGTCCCGGAACAATTGACCCAACTTCGACTGGAGCTTCGGCGCGGCGTGGTCGTGCTGGCGGTGCTTAGCCAGATGGACACGGCGCGCTACGGCTACAACCTGATTCAGAGTCTGGCCGAACAGGGATTGGACGTGGAGGAGGGGACGCTTTACCCGCTGCTGCGGCGGCTGGAAAAACAAGGCTTGTTGGAAAGCGAGTGGGATGTCAGTGAATCGCGACCCCGCAAATACTATCGGATCAGCCCTACAGGGCGCGAAATCCTGAGCCAGTTGAGCGCGGAGTGGTTTGAAACGGTGGAGATCATGCGTGCCATCTTACGTGGAGAGAGCAATGGCTGAACTGGTAGAGCGCTACGTCCATCAAGTCGGGCGTTACTTGCCGCCGAAAGAACGGGCGGAGATCGAAGCGGAACTCCGCTCGATGATCGAGGATCAACTGGACGACCGTTATGCCGGGTCGCCGTCGCCGGAGGATGTCATGGCTGTGCTGGCGGAATTCGGCCGCCCGAACGAGATGGCGGCCTCGTACAACCGTGATCAATATCTGATTGGGCCGGACGTCTATCCCTACCTGATGATGACGCTTCGGCACGTCTGGGCAGTTGTGCCGACCATCGTAATCTTTCTGAATCTGTTCGCGGCGCTTACGTCAGAGCGCCAGGGAAGCTGGCTGGACACGATCTTCGCAACACTGGTCGGGGTGGTGCAGGTCACCCTGAGCTTTTCGGCGCTGGTGGTGCTGCTCTTCAGCTTCATCGAGCGCATACGACCGCACCTCGACAACGAAGAGACAGCATTCGACCCGCTCACGCTGCCAAAGGTGGATGACCCGAGGATCGTTGACCAGTTTGAGACTGTTGCCGGTATCGCGATTGGTTCGTTTTTCACGCTCCTGTTTTCCTACTGGCTGTATGCGGGCGGGTTGACGCTGCGCTTCAACCTGCTTGAGCCGGGCGAGGTCATCCCGTCGCCGTTGTCATGGCTGGTCTTGCTGATCGCCAGCGTAGGTGCGCAGGTCATCGTCCATGCGTTGGCGTTGTGGCGCAGTCGTTGGAGCGCCAGGCTTTGGCTGGCTGGCACTATCCTGGAGGTATTTGGTCTGTTTTGCCTGTACTTCGCGGTGCTGTCACCCGGTTTCGCGCGCCTCATAACCAACAACCCGTCGCTCGGAGGAGTCCTCGGCAGCGCGCCGGAGATCATCACTGTTGGTCTAGGGCTTATGACACTCCTGGGGCGCGGCGCGGGGCTGGTACGGCTGTGGAGCTATGCCGACGGCAGCCCAGCGCCGGTGATCGCCAGAACAGACGCCTGACTCAAAGTTCGGTTTCGAGATGAGATAAATAAGGGGAATCACATGAAAGCTATTATCTACACCCAATATGGCCCACCGGAAGTGCTGTACCTCCAAGAGGTGGAAAAGCCGACGCCCGCCGCCGACGAAGTCCTGATCGAAGTCCACGCCGCGTCCGTCAATGCGGCGGACTGGCGGCTCATGCGAGCGAGTCCGTTCCTGGTGCGCCTGATGGGCGGCGGGCTGCTCAAACCCAAAAGGCCGATCCTGGGCGCGGATGTTGCCGGGCTGGTCGTCGCGGTCGGGAAAAACGTCACGCGGTTTCAGCCAGGGGATGCGGTATTCGGGGACCTTGCCGATTGCGGTCGCGGTGGTTTTGCCGAGTACGTCTGTGCGCCCGAAGCTGTACTCGCCCTGATGCCGGCCACGATGACTTTTGAGCAGGCCGCCGCCGCGCCGATGGCCGGCGTCACCGCTTTACAGGGCATTCGCGACCAGGGCGGCCTTCAGCCGGGGCAAAAGGTCGTGATTCAAGGCGCGTCGGGCGGCGTGGGAACCTTCGCCGTGCAGATTGCCAGGGCTTTAGGGGCCGATGTGACCGCCGTGTGCAGCCCCCGCAACCTGGAGCAGGCGCGCTCGCTTGGCGCGGACCACGTCATCGACTATACACAGCAAGATTTCACCCAGGACGGCCCGCACTACGACCTGATTCTGGCCGTGAACGGCTACCATCCGATTGCGGATTACCGGCGGTCGCTGACGCCCAACGGACGCTACGTCATGGCCGGCGGTACGGGGGCGCAACTGTTCGAGGCGTTGCTGCGCGGCCCCTGGATGTCACGGGGCAGCGGTCGGAAGCTGGGCGCGCTGACGGCCAAACCGAACGCGGCGGACCTGGCGGACCTCGGCGCGCTGTTTGAAGCCGGCAAAGTTATCCCTGTCATCGACCGCTGTTATCCGCTGGAAGAGACGGCTGACGCGATCCGCTACGTCGAAGCAGGCCATGCGCCCGGCAAAGTCGTCATCTCGATGGCGGCTAATCACGCTCGCTGACAGGCTGGCTCAAGTCGTTGTGGTTCGCCACGCCTGGCTTGTACGCGGTGGGTTGCGGGTAACGAATAGTGCTCACGCGGCGTCTATGGTTTAATCGCGGCGTTCATCCTGTCCTGGCTCTGGCGCGATAGCGGCGGCGGTTTGAGATCGCCCCTCGGTTAGCGATATAATCCTCTGCCAGAGCTTAAGACAAATATTCGGAGAGCAATCCACATGGCGAAACAATACGATGTCGTCGTCCTGGGCGCTGGCCCAGGCGGCTATGTAGCGGCTATTCGCGCTGCCCAGCTTGGACTTAAGACGGCGATTGTCGAGAAGAAGTACTGGGGCGGGGTCTGCCTGAATGTCGGCTGCATTCCATCCAAGGCGCTGCTGCGCAATGCCGAGCTGGCGCACATCATCAACCACGACGCCAAGAAGTTCGGCATCAACTTCAGCGGGGAAGTCAGCTTCGACTACGGCGTGGCCTTCAAGCGCAGCCGCGATGTGGCCGATGGGCGCGTCAAGGGCGTCCACTTCCTGATGCGCAAGAATAAGATCGACGAGTACGACGGTTGGGCGACCTTCACCGACGCCAACAACCTGCGCGTCGAGCTGAACAAGGGCGGCGAAGAGACGCTGACGTTCAAGAACTGCATCATCGCCACCGGCGCGGTGACGCGGCTGCTGCCGGGCACGCAACTGAGCGAGCGCGTGGTGACCTACGAAGAGCAGATTATGGAAGACAAGCTGCCCAAGTCGATCATCATTGCCGGCGCGGGCGCTATCGGCATGGAGTTCGCCTACGTCCACTCGAACTACGGCGTCGACGTGACGGTGGTCGAGTTCCTGGACCGCGCGCTGCCGCTCGAAGACGAGGAAGTCTCGGCGGAGCTGGAGAAGCAGTACAAGCGGAACGGCATCAAGATTCTGACCAAGACGCGCGTGGACAAGGTGGAGGACACCGGCCAGGGCGTGAAGGTGACGGTGACCGGCCCCGACGGCAAGCAGCAGGTGCTGGAAGCTGACCGCTGTTTGCAGGCCATTGGCTTCAAGCCGCGCACCGAAGGCTACGGCCTGGACAAGACCGGCGTCAAGCTGACCGAGCGCGGCGCGATTGACATCAACGGGCACATGCAGACCAACGTGCCGCACATCTACGCGATTGGCGACGTGACGGCCAAGCTGATGCTGGCGCACGTGGCCGAGGCGATGGGCGTCATCGCCGCCGAACGCATCGCCGGCCAGGACTCGATTGAGCTGGAGTTCGACATGATGCCGCGCGCGACCTACTGCCAGCCGCAGGTCGCCAGCTTCGGCTACACCGAGAAGCAGGCCCGCGAGCGCGGCTACGACGTGAACGTGGCTAAGTTCCCGTTCCAGGCCAACGGCAAGGCGCACGGCCTGGGCGATACGGTCGGCTTCGTCAAGCTCATCAGCGACAAGAAGTATGGCGAAATGCTGGGCGCGCACCTGATCGGCCCGGACGTGACCGAGCTGCTGCCGGAGCTGACGCTGGCGCGCTTCGCCGAGCTGACGCCGGAAGAGATCGCCCGCAACGTCCACGCCCACCCGACGCTGAGTGAGGCCATCAAGGAAGCGGCGCACGGCCTCGAAGGGCACATGATTAACTTCTAGCGCCGAGTGATGAGTAACGAGTAACGCGTTCGTCAGGCGTTACGCTCGCTCGTCGGACAAACACCCCGGTTGCGTGGAAACGCGCGCCGGGGTGTTTTGATTCAGGCGGGATATTGGGTTGCCAGTATTGGTATGGCGGGCACGGCGTGCCGTGCCCCTACAGGTCGAGCGCTTACATTGAACAGCTCATATGAAATGGGTGAATCGTAGGGGCACGGCGCGCCATGCCCGATAGCTGTCAATTTAAGCGAAACACCGTGCTAGCCGCCGCCCGCCGGAGGATAAATCCTCCGGCTACGTATAGGTGAAAGCACCCTGAAGGGTGCTCAGAGGCCCCGTTTTAAGCCGATGCTCCTCACGGTTTGAGGCGGTTGTGGGTCTTAAGTTGACGGCTACGGGCATTGCGCGCCGTGCCCGGCTGCATCTTTACCCGCCTTGCCGGTGCGCCTCGAACAGCAGGATGCCGGCGGCGACGGCAGCGTTGAGCGATTCGGCCTCGGCGCTCATGGGGATATACACGCGCTTGCCGGCCAGCGCGGTCGCTTCGGCGCTGGCGCCGTGGGCCTCGCTGCCGACGATGAGCGCCCACGGCGACGACCAATCGGCGCGGTCGTAGGTCAGGTCGCCCTGCATGTCGGCCAGGTACACCAGCAGGCCGTCGCAGGCGGCGGCGATGTCGGGCCAGGGCAGTTCGGCCAGCGCGAGGCGAAAGTGCGCGCCCATGCCGGCCCGCAGCGCCTTCGGGTTATAGGCGTCGACGCAGCCCGGCGACAGCAGCACCGCATCCACGCCGGCGGCGGCCGCCGTGCGCAGCATGGCGCCCAGGTTGCCGGGGTCGCGGATGTCGTCCAGGATAAGGACGCGGCCCAGCACGGTCGGCAGCGGCGACTGCGGCGTTGGGAAAACGGCGACGATGCCCTGCGGCCCATCGGTGGCGGTGATGTGGCGCATGACTTCGGCGTTGACCGGCTGGATGAAGACGCGGTGCCGCTCGAACAAGTCGACCAGCGAGGCGTCGGCGACGTCGGGTTGGTAAAAGACGTAGTCGGGCCGGGTGCCGCCGCGCTCGTAGGCGTCGCGGATGAGGCGTGTCCCTTCGAGCACAATTTTGCCCTCTTTGCGCCGTGCTTTGGGCTGCGTCTGAAGCTGGTGGGCGAGCTTGACCTTGTCATTCTGAAGACTCGTAATCACGTCAGGGTTTCTTTCCGGGTGTGGCTGCCTGCTGGGCAACGGTAACGTAAACGATGGGGACTCGAAGGAACGTTTTGGCTGTGTCCGTTTTACCGTTTTCTCCGTTTATATACGGAGTGTTTCGGCAACCCTGCTGTTTTACGCTCACGAACGTATTTTTATCGGGTAAAAAACGGCGCGAAAGCGGGCCGAAAACGACGACGATACGGCCGAAAAACGGCGTTGCCGCACGCCTGTTTTAACATTCATGCTGCCCCCTTCGCCAACGCGGTCTTTCCACATGCCCTGATGATACACCATTGACAAATTATGAACCGCATTACGATAGATAGGCGCGGTGGCCCGGCTCTCATGGTTTTCTCGTGGAAGCCGTGAAATAGAGTCTGTTATACTGGAAACAAGGCGCACCATCGCGCCTGAAAAACCGAAAGGCAGTAACCATGCAGTATGATGAATTTCTGAAGCGGGTACAGGAACGGGCTAACCTGGACAGCCAGGAAGAAACCGAACAGTTGATCGAGGTCGTTATGACCGCGTTAGCGGAGCCGTTGAGCCGCGAAGAGACCAACCGGCTGGCGTCGCAGTTGCCGGCGCAGGTCAAGAACGTGCTGGCTCGGAACCGCGAGGAGCCGATTCCGGCCAAACAGACGATGCGGTCGTTTGAGCCGGAGGAATTTTACAACCGGGTTAAAGGCCGGCTGAGCGTGTCGTACCAGCGGGGTGTGGAACAGTCGCAGGCCGTGATGACGGTGGTCCGTGAGGCAGTGACGCCGAGCATAATCGACTCGCTGCTGCAAGATTTGCCGGATGGGTACGAGACGCTGTTCATGCGCGAGGGCCAGCGGCGGTAGTCTTCATCGCTGCCGCGAAACAGACTCGAAAAAAGCGGCCTGCGTGATGCAGTGGCCGCTTTTTTTCCGAGTCGATGCCGGGTCAGCGTTATTGTTGGTTCTGCTGGCTGAGCGCGGCGAGCTTGGTAAATGTCTCGCTGTCGCGGACGGCGATGTCGGCCAGAACCTTGCGGTCCAGCTCGACGCCGGCGCGCTTCAGGCCGTACATGAAGCGGCTGTAGCTCAGGCCGTTCAGGTGAGCGCCCGCGTTGATGCGGACGATCCACAGACGGCGCATGTCGCGGCGCCGCGCCTTACGGTCGCGGTAGCTGTACCACAGGCTCTTAAGCATCGCCTCGTTCGAGCGGCGGAAGAGGCGACCGCGTGTGCCCCATTGGCCCTTGGTGAGCGCCAAAACCTTCTTATGGCGACGGCGGCGGGTGAAGCCAGTTTTAGTTCTTGCCATTGTCCAGAAACTCCTGTTATCAGTGACGAAAGTGTTGTGCTGGCGAAATTGCCGCACACGCTTCTACTTCCGCCCACTCACCTGACGAAAAACACCCAGAGCCACAGCTCTGGGCAGAAGAAAACCGTGTTGAACCACGCCGCGAGTTAGGCGGGCGGGTTCTGGCGATACTTAGCCAGATACGGGGCCAGCGCCTTGATGCGCTTGGCGATGGTCGCATTCACCGGGAGCTTCTTGTCGAGCGCCTGGAGCACGCGGGTCGACTTACGACGGCGGAAATGGCTCTTACCACCCTTAGTGCGCAGAACCTTACCGGTGCCCGTCACGCGAAAGCGCTTGGCCGTCGCTTTGTGTGTCTTGAGTTTATACTTCTTAGCCAACGTTGTACCTTCCCAAGCCTACTTCTTCTTGTCCGATGATGCTGGCGCCAGGACCATGAGCATGGTGCTGCCTTCCATATTCGGAAGCTGCTCAATGACCGCGATGTCATTCAGCTCAGCGGCGATTCGCGCCAGGCGCTCACGGCCGATGTCCGAATGCGTAATTTCACGCCCACGGAAGCGGATGCGTACGCGGACCTTCATCCCGTCCTCAATCCATTTACGTGCGTCGCGAATCTTGAAGCCAAGGTGATGGTCGTCCGTTTTGGGCCGCAGCTGAATTTCTTTGACTTCAATGTTTTTCTGCTGCTTACGGGCTTTACGCTCACGCCGCTGTTTTTCGTACTGGAACTTGCCGAAATCCATAATGCGGCAAACGGGCGGGTCAGCGTTTCCGGAGACCTCGACCAGGTCCATATTCTTGGCCTCGGCCAGTGCAAGTGCCTCAGTGATCGGCACGACGCCCACATTTTCGTTAACGTCGTTAATGAGCCGAACTTCGCGTGCGCGTATTTGATTATTGATGCGGTACTCTGAAGAACCTATAGCTCGACTTCCTCTCATTACTGTTTGCTTGGCGCGTGCGGCGGAAAAACGGCCCAGTTGCCACGTTCTAAAACAAAACGTGCCCACCAACACGACACGGCGAGCGTTTTTGACTACGTTTAGCAGTTAGTATCACGCTGCAAGCGGGTGCTGTCCGCCGCGCAA
>Ga0351971_1022_pt1 | contig 30250 bp, 25 predicted proteins | sample BONcelFGM3001F11_FD_206746 | JGI IMG/M metagenome (GOLD analysis project Ga0351971, IMG submission 206746) | Enriched cells from coal bed in the Powder River Basin, Montana, United States - BONCAT cells FGM rep2 HSBNCT.FGM.300.1.F11 ...
TGTCCGGCCGCTACGCCGACGGCATCAAGCGGCTCCAGCAGTTCATCAACGATATGCCCTCCGACTGGCAACTCAAAAAGCTCCAGGAACAATTCGAAGCCGAACTCGGCGCCATGACCCAGGGCGTGAACGAAGTCGATATCAGCATCGACGAAAAGTTCCGCGGCCGCTCCCTCGTGGAACTGCGAGCCGAGCGCGACTTCCAGGCGCCCGCTCTCCTGTCCGTGGCCCACTTCGCATACCGCAGCGGCAACATCAGCGAAAGCCTCAAATACCTCAGCAAAGTCGAAGCCCTCAAACCCCTGGACCACGAAACCCTGTCCTACACAGGCTACTTCTACGCCCTCAACGGCAAAGAATACAAAAAAGCCCTGGCCCTCACCCGCGCCGCCTTGGAGTCCGCACCCAGCGACGTGGTCTTCCTCAAAAACTACGCCGTGGCCCTGTGGAAAAACGGGGACATCAAGCAAGCCGAAGACATGTTCCAGAAAGCCCTGGCCCAGGACCAGCCCACTGAGTTCCTGCACTACGAATACGCCCAGCTCCTGTTTGATATCAAAAGCCGCCGCGACGACGCCATCGAGCAACTCAAGAAGGAATACGCTCTCAGCCCCCAAATCGCCGCCGTCCGCGAAGCCATGCAAAAAAATAAACTGCCCCTGGAATAGCATCAAGCCAGGCCCCCGCTCCAAGCAGGGTGTGGTGCGACACAATGTCCTAAATAAAAATGGAAGCCGCGGAGACGCGGAAGCGCGGGAAAGATTTTTCCTGGCGCGGCAGCGCCGCGCCTTTGCCCGGTTCATCCTGTCCAAATCGTTTCAAACCTCCTCCCATAAAGAAGGCAAATACCCGACCCGTTTTTGGCCGGGAATTTGCCCGCCAAAAATTTCTTGGAGGGAATCTCAAGGGGAACTTTTCAAAGTTTCCCTTGAGCCGTCGGAGACTCTTTTCTTTTTCCTTTGCCCTTGCCTTGGCATTTCCTCATCCTCGGCGCAACGCCGGGGAGGCGGGGACACGGATTCACGAATTGTCGAAAAGCCACGTCGAAGTTGTAACGGCGTGCGGCGCTGCAAATATTCTGCGGCCCGCCCGTCTCATCAAGGATATTGCTTCGGCGCTGTGCCTTGCGGGTGCGCCTCACTGGCAGTTTTACGCGTCATCACCCGCGCACTTTATTACGCCCGGACGTACACAGCGGCCCAGCCGCATTACAGGCCGGCGTGAGGCCCACCTCCTTCCCGAAAAAAAACACAAATCGGGGGTTTAGTAAAACCCCGGCGCCCAGGCCCGCCGGGTGCTGCCATGCGGAAGGAGATCGCATCGAATTGGCCGGGGGGCAAAACAGATTCAGCGTGCGCCGCGGCTGGCGCACTTTGGACGCGTTTGAATGCCGCAGAAAAACCGCGCACCGGAATCTCCGGCGTAGCGGCCGTATCCCCGCCTCCCCCGCGCGCCCGGCGCACACCGCCGGGACTTGTAGCGTGGATGAGGCAATAAATGTATGTGAAGCGCCATGTGGCGCGGAAATGGAAATGCGGAAGAAAAAGAAAAGGCAAAGGATTAACGCAGAGGAGCGCAGAGGCAGCGCAAAGGGGCGCAGAGAAAAACATTGTATTGCTATGGGCCATGATATGGCCCATGCAAAAACAGCCTTTACTTTGCGGCCTTCGCGTAACCTTCGCACCCTCTGCGTTAATCTTTTTATCATTTGCTTTCGTCCTTTGCTTTTGTCCTGGTTCCTGCTTTTGTTTGTGGGGTATAAAAAAATGAGACACAAAAAAGCGGACATGGCGCGGCGCGCGAATTGGCCGAAAATCGTGAATATCCGCATAAATAAAAGAAAAAAATATTTCAAAAAAATTACCGCACATACAAAAAAGGGGTGTCCCGCACCAATTATGGATTTCAATAATGAGACGCTTTTTCAGGGTGTATATATTGGGGAGATTTTATTTAAAGTGAAGCAAAGCAAAGGACACCACGGAGACGCGGAAACGCGGAGACGTCTTTTCAGGGCGCGGCAGCGCCCCCCATCCTGCCAATCCTGCCCATCCTGTTAAAAACAGCCCCCCCGTTCCATGCACCACACCTCCGCAAATCCCCATCCTTTCCGGGAGCGCGGGCGTCCCGCCCGCACCGCACAGCGCAGTGCCTCGTGAAAACAAATTTGCGGGCAGCATGGCCCGCGCTCCGTGCGCCCCCGCCAAAAAGCAAATCGAGCAACGCCAAAAAGCAATCCGGATGTGGTACAATATAATCAAAGAAAAAACAGGGCCGGTACAATGTAGAAATAGGGGGACATCCATGATAAGTTTTGTCAAGGGAAGAAGGAGACTTCCCACGAAGTGACTCGTAGCGTTAACCCGGCATTGCCCATTACCTCCAGTGAATATGTGAACAGGGGTACAGTGCAACCTGCCTCGCAAAGCAGTATGTCGACGGGGTGAACCCGCGACCAGACATCCATTAGCAAGCATCGGGTCTTGCGGCCTCTGCCGAAGATTGAGTAAGGGTCAACCCGGTGGTCTCGAAACACCATAATGGAGGCATCGCGCGCAAAGTGCGCGCTGGCCCAGTCCCCAAGAAAGCGAGAACCACCGGGGTCGAGGCAGGTTGCAGCCCCTGGATGTTCAGTCAGTAATTTCTCTTTCAATGAATTCCTTTCCCGATTTGTCAACGGCCAGCATGTAGGCCACGAGCTTGCGGGCCACCAGGATGGTGGCTTCGTTTTTGTTGGCGCCGCTGTCGATGGCTTTTTGGCGCACGCGGGCGAGCGCCGGGTTCCACTGCGGGGCGAGCTTGGCGGCTTCGATGAGGATGGTTTGAAGATGCTTGTTGCGCTGTTTGGACAGGGGGCTGCGCCGCGCTTTGCCCGCGGATTCGTCCTGCCCGGAGCACAGGCCGCAGTAGCTGACGGCTTTCTTGATGTTGGCGAAGCGGTGCGGATCGTCCACTTCAAGCGCCCAGGTCAGCGCGGTGATTTGCCCGACGCCTGAGATGGTCATAAGCTTTTCTACCCGCTCGTTCAGCAGCGGGTTGGCTGTGAGCTCGGCGATAATTCGTTTTTGCAGGGCGTCGAAATAGCGGGCGCTTTCGTGGCTGGTGCGGGTGAGCGCCTTGATGCTGTCGGGAATGTAATCAATGTCGTCGAGCAGCGCGTTGAAGTATTTCCTTCCATGAAGTTTTTGTTTGTTGTATTCGGCGCCCATTTCCATGAGAAGGCCCGCGGTTTTGTTTTTCATGCGCACGTGTTCGCGCACGAGCAGGTTGCGGTATCGCAATGCGATGCGCAGCTGCCGGATGTTTTCGCCGGGCATGTAGGCCTCGGGGAACCAGTTGCAGCGAAGCGCGTCTGCGAGTTTTTCGGCGTCGAGGCGGTCGTTCTTTTTCTTGCTCGCGCAGATGGCGCGCAGCATGTAGCTGTGACCCACTTTAAGGTCATCGGCGTGGGGCCGCAGGAAGTCATAAATCCAGCCGGTGAACAGCGTGGCTTCCATGGCTACGGCCCAGGGGCGGGGCAGGCTGTCAGCGAAGCAGTACAGGTCTTTGCGCGTGGCGTTGATGGTTCCGTGGTTCAGCACGGTTCCGTCCGCCTGCTTCACGCAGTAAGCGATGGTTTTTTTGTGGACATCTAACCCTACGTAGTGGTATCCTTTCATGTGAGCCTCCCTGTTGGTTTCTGTGCGGGCCTTCCGGCCTTTTGCAGCAATCCTAACGGATACTGCCGCAGGGAGTCTCCTTTGGTCCTATCCCTCGCTACTTATTCATTCAAACACCATACATATTTCAAATCAATTCAAGAATATGGTGTATTGTGAAACTACTGAGCAGGTATAATCCTATGAACAGACAAAATGATTCGACAGAAATAGGTATGGTGTCCCCCGATTTCTATAATTCATCGGGATTGAAGGCGAGCTGGGAATCGGGATGATCCGCGCCCGTTAATTGGTTTATTTCGTCATAGCCGTAATTGTGCGGGCCGAATGTGTCTGTTATTGTATCCCTGTTTCTATTCTCATCGAATTCGTAACCGAATGAGGCGATGGCGGCGGCGCCGCGGGTGTGGACCATTGTTTCCACGCGCCCGGCGGCGTCGAACTGGTATTCAATATAATTGCCTCCGGGCCAAGTCCGGGACGGGGGGCGTGCGGTGGGGAGTGTCGTGCGACAGCAAAAAGCAGGGCGCAATATCAGGGACGGGTTCCCGGATTTGCACCTGTTTTTGTATGGTTGTCTATCATTTCTTAAGAGCATTGTTAATAGTACATTATGGTATCATATTAATTGACAATTGTCATTTAATATTATTTTCATGAATCATAAAGCCGTGCGCCTGTTTATGGTTTCGGGTGGAGCGTTTTTGCCAACCCGGCCTTGATATTGTTTTTTGTTTCCGCAGGGGCCCGCGGGTGTGGTGAAATCCGCCGGTTGGCTGCGCGGTAATGTGCCTGATGCGTTGAACAATTGCCGGAATTTTTAGATTTATGGCAGAAAATAAAAATAATTTTATCGACAAAATCGACATAAAACCCTATTGCGCAACACAAAAAAGCTCAAAAACGTGTCAAAATAAGGAAGAAACAGTGGACGTTGATCATGTTTGTGAAATTTGTAACGGGGGTTGACGGGCGTTTGTGAAATATGTTACAATGCTCGCGGGATAAGGAAAATCAGCTTTGGGGAAATATTTCAGCCGGAGCGGAACCCCCCGGAAGGGACACAGTCCCTACGCCCTTACCGGGCAGGAACGCAACCGGCACAGGAGGAATAAAATGAAAGCCTACAAAAGAGGCGATAGTTTCCAGCGCGGATACAACCGCCAGTACGCGGGGCACAAGCCCATGGACCGCGAATTGTTCGCGGAATCCGATCCGCTCATGGAGCGTAACGACTTCGTGGAGCAGAATCTGCCCCTGGTCGTGAGCATCGCCAAGAACAACCTTGGACGCGGCCTCGAATTCGAGGACCTGGTCCAGGAAGGCACGCTCGGCCTCATCACCGCGGCCGAAAAATTCGATCCGGACCGCGGGTTCCGCTTCAGCACCTACGCCACGTGGTGGATTCGCCAGGCCATCGAGGATTCCATCCTTAAATACGGCGACACCGTGCGCAAGCCTTCCAACTTCACGTCGCATCTCAAGAACCTCATCAACGCCTCACAGGGCCTTGAAAAGGATCTGGGCCGCGAGCCCACGCTCAATGAACTGGCCAAGCAGGTGAAGATGGCCCCGGCCATGGTGCAGCAGCTTCTGAGCCTCATCCCCGGAACCGTGTCCCTGGATGCGCCCATCGGCGATGAATCCGACGCCAACCACTACATTGAAGTCATTGAAGACCGCGCCAGCGACAGCCCCGTGGAAGCCAGCATCAAGGAACAGATGCACGATGACATCATTGACACCCTCAATGTGCTCAGCGAAAAAGAGCGCAAGGTGCTCATCATGCGTTTTGGCCTGGCCGGGCAGGAACCTCTCAGCCTGCGCGAAGTGGGCCGCATCTTCAGCCTCTCGCCCGAACGCATCCGGCAGATCGAAGACCGCGCACTGCGCAAACTGCGCCGCGTGGGCAAAAGCCGCATGCTCAAAGAGTATCTCAACTAAGCAACCTGCTTTATCGCGATCACTAACGCTCCACTAATCATATACGAACCCGGCGGCTCACACCGCCGGGTTTTTCTATGGTGCGCGCGCGGGCATTTGGCGCGCCCATCCCCGGGTGCGGCGCAAGCGTTGAACCCGGCGCCGCCGCTCAAAGATTGATTTGCCGCTCATTTTATCCTTCAAACCCTCATTTGTGACAAGTATTGTCAAGTGAACTATAATATCTGAAGTTTTCCATAATCGGAGCAAAAGCCATGAAGCATGATTTTATCGATCTTGTTGACGGCAAAAAGCTGCAAAGCCTGATGCAAAACTTTCACCGACTCACAAAGATCCCGACCTCGATTATCGATATCAAGGGCAAACTTCTTTATACCGAAGACGGCCAAATATTAGGCGCGGGCTGGCAGCGCATTTGCACGGACTTCCACAGGGTGCATCCCGAAACCGAAAAGAAATGCATTGAATGCGACACGGTTTTGTCCCGGCAGCTCCAGGAGGGCAAGCGCTATTCCTGCTACAAGTGTTTGAACGGCCTCGTGGACATGGCCATGCCCATCCATGTGGACGGTGAGCATGTGGCCAATCTGTTTACCGGACAGTATCTTAATGAAGCGCCGGACCTGGATTATTTTCGCAGGCAGGCCGCGCAGTACGGGTTTGATGAAAAGGACTATCTGGACGCCCTGTCCGAGGTGCCGATTTTTGCAAAAGAATACATTGAACAGGGTATTGCCGTTCTGGTGGAATTTGCGGAAATTATTTCCGAAATGGGCCTGACGCACAAGGGTTTAATTGAAACCAATAAACAGCTTCAACGCAGCCGGGCGTCCTTAAATGAATCGAATCAGTTTAACCGGCAGATTATCGACAGTGCGCGGGACGGCATTATCGTGTATGGCCTGGATTTGAGCTATCAGGTCTGGAATCCCCGCATGCAGGAAATCAGCGGCCTTGCTGCGGACATGGTGCTGGGCAGGCGCGCCTCCGAGGTGTTCCCTTTCCTCAAAGACGCCGGAGTTATTGAGCGGCTTGAAAGGAATCTGAAAGGGGACACAGGCGGCGCCGTCGATTTCCTCTGCCATTATCCACAAAGCGGTAAATCCGTCTGGGTTTCGGAAACCAGCGCCCCGCTAAAGAATTATCAGGGGGAAATCATCGGCGTTATCAGTGTTGTGCGCGACATTACGGAACGCAAGAAAGCGGAGCAGGCTTTAAAGAAAAGTGAAGAAAGGGCGCGAAGGCTTTTTGAGAGCGTTTCTGTGGGCATTATCCTCCAGTCCGCAGACGGGACCATCACGCAAACCAATGATATTGCGCAACAGATATTCAATATTCCCGCATCCGAGATTCAGGGAAAAACGTCTCAAGACCCGCAATGGCATATGGTGGATGAAAAGGGCAATTCCATATCGGGAGAAGATCATCCTTCCATGATTACCCTGCGCACGGGCAAGCCCCTGCGAAATGTTTTGCGCGGCCTGTTTTCCAAGGATCCGAACCGTATGAAATGGCTGCTTATTAACACGGAACCGATCACGGATGATCTAACCGGTGAGGTTACAGATGTCTTGATTTCATTCAGTGATATTACAGAGCACAAAAAAGCGCAGGAATCCCTCATGGAAAGTGAACAGCGGTACCGGTCCTATATAGAAAACGCCCCGCAAGGGCTGTTTGTTGCGGATCGGACCGGGCAGTATCTCGTGGCCAATCAGGCCGCATGCGATATGACAGGATATGCGGAAGAAGAACTGCTCACCCTGTCCATTCCAGATTTGCTTCACGAGGATTCCCGGGAGGCGGGACGAAAACATTTTCAAAGGGTCGTGGACACGGGCAAATCATCCGGAGAATTGAAATTCTTAAAAAAGGATGGCGCCGCATGTTCCATGCTCGTGAATGCTATCGCGCTCTCCGAAGATGTTTTCATGGCTTTCTGCGTGGACATTACCGACAAGATGGAAGCTTACGAAATCAAGGAAAAATACACAAAGCTATATGAAGCCGTCATCAAACAGGCGCCGTTTGCCGCGCATATTATTGAAGGCTCAGCCGATCACATGCGCGTTGTGATTGAGAACCAGGAATCGGTCCGGACCATGGGTGAAAAGCTTGAGAGCGGCCCCCATTTTGATGGTAACAGGAAAGATAGTATTTCGTGCCGGTTTTATACAATAGACGGGGAAAAAGAGGTGCCTTTGTGGGAAATGCCCGGGGTCAGGGCATTGAATGGTGAAACGGTCATAAAAGAGGAATTTCTGTTCCGGCACGAAGACGGGCAGGAGCTGTTTGTTGAGGTCAGCGCATCTCCGGTTCTGGGCGGCAGGCAGGAAATTCTTGCGGCTGTTGTCACGTTTCATGATATTACCGAGCGCAAGAAGGCTGAAGAGGCGCTGAAAAACAGTGAGGCGTTTCTTAACAGTGTTGTTGAACAAAACCCCTTTCCCATATGGATATCCGATTCCCGGGGCACATTGATGCGATCAAATAATGCTTTGAAAAAAATACTGAATGTCACGGATGAGCAAATCGTCGGCAAATACAATGTGCTTGCGGACCCGGTCGTGGAGCGGGCCGGATTGCTGAACCGGTTTCTCACCGTGTATAACCAAGGAGCAACCGTTGATTTTGAAATTGATTGGCATGCGGAGAAGATGCCGGACGTGGACTGGGTGGATGTGAGCCCCGTGTCCATTGAAGGGGCCCTGTTCCCGATTCATGATCGGACCGGTAAATTGACCAATGCGGTTATGACGTATAAAGATATCAGTGACCGGAAACGCAAGGAAGAAGCGGAAAGAAAGATGTATGAACAGGATAAAATGGCCGCCATCGGCAGGGTGGCCGGGAAAATGGCGCACGACATGAACAATGTGCTGGGCGTGACGTTGTCGTTAAGCGATTTGATTCTGTACACCGAGGAATTGCCGCCCGCATTAAAAGCAGATATCGAGGCCATCAGGGAGAGCGCGGAAAGAGGCGCGGAAATAACGAAAAACCTGCTGTTCTTCGCCAAGGATCAAGAGACAAAATACACGCAATTCGATTTGAATGAAAAAATTGTCAATGTACTCAAGGCATTGCAAAAGCAGCTTTCCGGCATAACAGTGAGCACAAGCTTCGGGGCCTCTCTTCATGGCGTGATTGCCGATTTGGGTTTGATGGAGAATGCGGTTCTGAATCTGATTCACAATTCCATTCACGCCATGAGCAAGACGGAAAACCCCCTGTTGTCGATTCATACCGAAAAGAAAAACGATTGGATTTTCATCGAGATTTCTGACAATGGATGCGGAATCCCGGAAGAGCATCTGGACAAGGTTTTTGATGTTTCGTTTACCATGAAAGGAAGCATGGACAGGACCGGCGCTTACCGCAGGGATATCAAGGGCAGCGGATATGGGCTGGCCAATGTTAAAAGAGCCATCGACAAGCACGGCGGCGCAATCAGCCTTCAGAGCAGGGCGGGACAGGGCGCCACCTTCACAATCGGGCTGCCCGTCATCGATGCGGAAATCAAGCCTGAAGAAATAAAGAAAATCATGGTTGGCGCGTCACGCAAAGGCAAGAGAATTCTTGTTGTGGAGGATGAGCATCATTTCGGGAATATTCTGTACAAACTGCTGCGGCAGTATGATCACAAAGTGCATCGCGCCGGCAATGCGCAGGAGGCCCTGGATCTGCTTGCCGATAATGAATTCGATGCCGTGAGCCTGGACTTTATTCTTCCCGATAAGAACGGGATGGAGGTGTATTTGAAGATCCGGGAAACCAATAAGCAAATCCCGATTGTTTTTGTTTCCGGCAATTTTGAGTTCATGCAGTCCATGATTGACTTGAAGAAGAAAGACCCGAAAGTGGATCATCTGGCCAAGCCTTTCAACAATGTGGATTATGTGAACATGATTCATAAATGGCTGGGATGAGATAGTAGCTGAAAAATGCGCGTTGGCGGCGCGCCCCACGCAAAGACATTCTGATAAAATGCCCCGCACCCGCGGCTATGATTTGCCGTACAGGGTGTCGATATGCTGCATTTCGTTGATTTCCGTGATGCGGATGACGCGCGTGAGTTTTTCCTCGCCCAGTGAGCCGAACACGGACTGCACCTGGTTGAGCACGGTTTCCCCGAAATTCAGGGCGCGGATGATGTCCTGGTACATGGGGGGCTGGCCGGCCTGGATGCGCGGCTTGTCCAGGCGCTCGAAATTGCCGCGCACATCGTCCAGAATATTGCGCGTGGTTTTGACCAGTTGGGGGTTCTTGCCCGCTTTCATAACCTTGACGGCCGAGGTCAGCATACGCTTGCTGTGCGAATAGGGCACGCGCACGAACGCCTGCTCGTACAGGGCCATGTCCATGTCGAAATGCTCGTCCACGGCCGCGCCCTTTTCCTGGAGAATGGCGATGGTCTCGCGCGTGACGAGTTCTTCGATGCGCAGGGAGTACAGGTAGGCCATCATGGCGTTGACGCCCACGTTCACGGCCGTGGGCCACACGCGCGCGTAGCGCAGCACCAGGAGCGGCAGGGAGGGGATAAAGCGCCCCAGCCTGGCCGGCTGCTTGAGCATTTTGACCATGGACTCGAAGCTTTTGTCGCGTTCGGCGCGCTCACCCATCTGCGGGTAGATGGTGTTGAAGAAAAACTCCTTGAGCATGTTGATGTCGTTCTGGGTGACGCCGTCGAGCAGGTGCGTGTTTTCCCGCCCCAGCACCTTGCGGATGTGGTTCATGTCGTACCGGGTGTCGAAATCCAGGTGAATGCATTTCACGGCCTGGTCGCGGATGATCTGCTCTGTTCTGTCTTCGGGCTGTGTGTCCATGTCTTGGTTTATCATATTGCGGCGGATCAATTTGTCAACGCGCGCGGCGCGGGCCGGGGCGTGAAGAAAACGTGTTGTATCCGAATGGCGTCAGGAGGCTGCGGGCGGCAGGGGCGAGAGTTTGAGCCTGATGGCCTGGGGCAGGATGCGCAGGGTGCAGGGCAGGCGGCCGGGCTGTTCGCCGTCCACGTCCAGCAGCACCACCTCATCGCTTTCGGCCCGCAGTTCACAGGCTTTGAAATTTTCCGCCAGGGCTTTGTTATCGGCAATCGCGCCCGAGTAAATGGAGCGCACCACGCGCGCGCCCTGGATGGCGCCGAGTTTGTGAATCACAACGATTTCAAACTGCCCGTCGTTGAGCGAAGCGCGCCGCGCGATGTGCATGCCGCCCCCGCAGTACTGCCCGTTGGCCACGACCACGCTGTGAATGATTTTCTCCCCCATGTCTGTTCCGTCCGCGAAAATGCGGACCTTTTTGGCGCGGTAGGAAAACTGCGTGCGCAATGTGCCCCACAGGAATGAAAAGAAGCCCCCGAATATCTTGGTGGTCTTGTTCACATTGCGCACGATGTCGCCGCCGATGCCAAAATCCGTGATGTTGATAAAGTAGCGGTCCTCGGCGGCGTCCTGGTGGTTGATGTAGCGGATGTGGCCCACGTCGCACGCGATGGCGTGCCGACCCGCCAGGTGCTGCGCGGCCTGGTCCAGGGGTTTTGGGATGCCCGCGGTTTTTACGAAATCGCAGCCCGTGCCCATGGGCAGAACGCCCAGCACAGCGCCGGGTTTCACAAGCCGCCCGTTTTCAAAGAAGCCGTTCACCACTTCGCTGTTGGTTCCGTCGCCCCCGCATGTGACCACCATTTCGTAGCCGTTTTTCAAGGCGTCCCGCGCAAGCTCCGTGGCGTGCATGGGCTGTTGGGTAAAGGCGCAGTCGAATTCCGGCAGGTGCGCGCGGATCCGGTTTTCAATCTCGGGCCAGGTCTTGCCCGTGCGCCCGTTGGCGCTCAGGGGGTTGACGATGAGTTTTGTCCTGAAGTGTTCGGCCATGGGTTGTTTTTTGTCAAATCCTGTCAGCCAGCAATTCAATTATATCCTTGACTTCAATATCCCGGTCCGCGCGGTGGAACGTGCGCTCGCACGAGGGGCATGCGGTCACCAGCATGTCCGGGTCGGCCTCGTAAAATTCCTGGAGCCGCTTGCGCGTGATGCTGCGCGACAGCCCGGGGTCGGTGATGGGGATGAGCCCGCCGCCCCCGCAGCAGTAGTTCTTGTCTTTGTTCCAAGAGAATTCCTTGATTTTGTCCGGCTCGAACAGCGCGGCCATGATTGCGCGCGGCGCGTCGTAAATGCCGAAATATTTGGCCAGGTGGCACGGGTCATGGTACATGGCCGAATCCGTGTATGGGTTTGTGACCGTGATTTTCTTGCTCTTGAGCAACTGGGCGGCCAGCTCGGTGGTGTGCATTACTTTTGTGCGCTGGGGCACGCCGTGCTCGGGGTATTTGATGCTGAACGAGGCCAGGCAGCTCGGGCACCCGCTGATGATGGTTTTGTAGCGGCCCAGTTCGGCCTTGAGCGTGCGGGCCGTGGATTCGAAATCCTTGTGCGCGCCCGAGTACAGGGCGGGCGTGCCGCAGCACAGGGAATTCTCGTCCCCGTGCACCGCGAAATCCATGCCCGCGGCGTCCAAAAGCTTGACGATGGCGCGGGCCACGTTCGGGAAATGAAAAATCGTGGTGCAGCCCAGGAACAGGAGCGTGTCGGCTTTTTTATTCACGCGGTCCTTGAGGCCGAGTTCATGGAATTTATTAACCAGGGATTTGCCGTAGGGGTTGCCGTGCCCGGCGAATGTGCTGATGTGGCGGGTGAGGGACTGGGGCTGCACTCCTTTTTCCACGGCGATGGCGCGCGCGCGCTCCATGACCCGGGGTACGTCGATGCGCCATTTGCAGTAGGCGCGGCAGGAAAGGCACCCGGCGCAGCGGTAGAAGATATCGGCCACGCCCGCGTCCATTTCAATGGTTCCTTTGCGCAACAGTTCCAGCAGGTTCATCTTGTTCGTGGGGGTCACGGTTTCGCGGGTTTCCGCGTTTGTCACGGGGCATGCAAACCGGCACATGCGCGGGCAGTAGGTGCAGTACGTGATATCTTTTGCGTATTTTGCGAGCACCGTCAGTCCTCCCATCCGGGCAGGCCCAATTTGCCGGGGTTGAGGATGTTGTTCGGGTCCAGGGCCTGTTTCACGCTGCGGAAGGTGTGCATGAGGGGACCGAGTTCGCGCTTGAGCCCTTCGGCCTTGTGCAGGCCCACGCCGTGGTGGTGGGTCACGGTGGCGCCGAAGCGCACGGCCGTGGCCGTGGCCTCTTTCCACACGGTGTCGTACACGCCCAGGGCCTCGGCCTGGTCTTTGCCGCGCGACACCATGGAGAAGTAAATGCAGCACCCGTGCACGTAGGCGTGGCTGAAGTGCGCCATGATGAACGCGTGCGGGGACACGGCCTTGCGCACCGCGAAGTACAGCTTCTCCACCTTGTCCCATGTCGTGGCCACCTCGAAGGTGTCCACCCACGAGCCCTGGTGGAACACGCGGGACTGGTTATAAGATACGTTGTAGCGGTTCTCCCACCAGCGCTTGCCCGGCTCCTCGCCCTCGTCCTTGCCGTTGTTCTTTTTGCAGATGCGCACCGCGGTTTCCATCTCCGCGCTGGTCATCTCCGGCACGCCCTCGAACGTGAGCACGAGCAGGCATTTGCCCTTCACATATTCGGCCATGCGCCCCGCAACTTTGGGAATGCCCAGCAAAATATTCTGCACGCCGCTGGACACCTCGTGCAGGACCTGCCTGACCGGGTTTTCGGGTTCGGGATCGTGGTCGATGGGCGTTTCCACGGAATCCTCTTTTTTGCCGCCGATGAGAATGGTGTCGAGTTCATCATATAGGCGCACGGCCGCGGGCAGAACCCCGGCGCGCATGAGTTCGCGCATGGATTCCAGAGCGTCGTGCACCCCGTGGAACATGAAGGCGCGGAACAGGCGCGACGGCGGGTACGGGTAAATGCGCATGCGCGCGCGTGTGATTACGCCCAAAGTGCCCTCGCTGCCCACGAACATCTGCGTCCAGTTGGGGCCGGCCGCGGAGCGCGGCGAGCACACGGTCTCGGCAATGTCTCCGTTCGGCAAAATCACGCGCATGCTCATGACCATGTCCTCGATCTTGCCGTAGCGCGCGGACAACTGTCCGGCGGACCGCGCGGCCAGGTAGCCGCCCAGGGACGAGCAGTAGATGCTGCTCGGGAAATGGCCCATGGTGTAGCCCTTGCGGTTCAGCTCCATCTCCAGGTGCTGGCCGATCACGCCCGGCTCCGCGGTCACCGTGAGAGCCGTGTCGTCCATGGCGATGATGCGGTCCATTTTTTTAACATCCAGCACCACGCCGCGGAACAGGGGCATGGCGCCCCCGCACACGCCCGAGCCCGCGCCATACGGGATCACCGGGAATTTCTCTTCATTGGCCAGCTTGAGCAGGGCCACGATCTGTTCCTCGTTTTTGGCCCAAACAATAGCGTCCGGCGGATGTGGAATTTCCCCCTCGGACATCCAGATATGCGTCTTGGGCCACAGGTCGCGCGAATACGCGGCCCGGTCCACATCCGATACCGTGACATTGCGTTCGCCGAATATTTCCTCAAGCTGCGTGATGATCCGTTTATCCAGTTGCGAGGGCGCTACATTGTCCATGGCCGAACCTCTCTCTCATTCCCAAAGCTGTTGATCATTATATAGGATAGGGGGAAAATCGTGAAAGCAAATTCGCGGGCGCGTGCGGACCGGCTACGAAAAAATGCCCAGAACCATTTCCACAAGCACCTCGGAAATGACTTTAAAATACACGCCGAACACGACCGCGCACACGGCAATGGCGCCAATCACCACAAGCAGGATTATTTTGTTTCGATTCATATGCAAAACGCCTCCGCACGCGCAAAGTCCTGTATCAGCAATATCCACCCAAACCCGTAAAAGTACACAGCGGCGCAGAAAAAGCGATTGGCGCGGCCCGGGACGGTCTTACTTTGTTGATGGTAACGGTACGCGCCTGCAGCACGATTTAATCGAAAAGAATTCCTCGGAGCTTGCTCCGGGATTGGCAATCAGTACCGCAAGTAAGCCGAATCTTCCTCAAGGCGTCATTGCGAGGAACGTAGTGACGTGGCAATCTCAAGAATGATCACGTGGCAATCCTGTTCGTAAATCAAACAATCAGTTGCTTATTAAATGACATCAATAGCGTAGTGTATTACTCCTATTTATTTTCAAGATGGCTGTTTGCTATATTGGTGCGACCGGGTAGCCTCGCAAACCTTCTTTGGATTGCCACGTCACTTCGTTCCTCGCAATGACAGATCCAGAGGCTTAAAACATGCTTGAGTTACTGCATACAGACCCGGGACTAAACTCCGGGGAATTCTTTTCGATTAACGTTGTGTCAATTTTTTCACTACAAATATTAACAGATCCGTCTACGCAAATAAGTAGTTCCTCCAACTGCGGGTTTCTCCGCGGATAACCATAATATTCAAATTGCTGCAAGCGTTTCTTATCAGCAAGATGGAATTCGAAGTTCAAGGGAGCAATCAACAATGAAACAAAGCATGTCGCTCAAAGCAAGGCTGCTCATCCTGGGCCTGCTCATCACCGGGCTTCCCCTGCTTGCGCTCTCAGCCCTTTCCTTCAGGGAAAGCCGCGGCATCGTGAAAATGTCATCCGCCGGGCTCGAAACCGCCGCTTACAATGAGCTGGACCACATTGTGCAGGGCGTGTACCTGGCGGCCTCCAACCAGAACGAACTCAAGCAGCACATGGTCAACCAGGCGCTCAAGGTCGCACGCCGCGAGCTGGACGCACAGGGCGCGCTCTCTTTCGCAACCGAAACCGTATCCTGGCAGGCCGTGAACCAGTACACACAGACAGAGCGGACCGAGAACCTGCCCCGCATGATGGTGGGCGACACCTGGCTCGGGCAGAACGCCGCCATGGATGAGTATTCCCCGATTGTGGACGACGTGATGGAGCAGCTCGACGTCACCGGCACCATCTTCCAGCGCATGAACGATTCCGGCGACATGTTGCGCATCAGCACCAACGTGCAGAAGGACGACGGGACCCGCGCCATCGGCACGTACATCCCCGCCAAAAACCCCGGGGGCGCGCCCAACCCCGTGGTCGCGTCTGTGCTCAAGGGCGAAACGTATCGCGGCATCGCTTTCGTGGTCAACCGCTGGTACATCACCGCCTATGAACCCCTTTTCGATGAAAACCGCGAGGTCGTGGGAATCCTCTACGTGGGCGTGCCCATGGAAGACAGCCAGCTCATGTCCGACATTATGAATATCAAGATCGGCGAAACAGGCTACGTGTATGTGCTCAACAGCGAGGGCGTGTACATCATCTCAAGCAAAGGCCAGCGAAACGGGGAGAATATTTTCAACGCCAAGGATGCCGACGGCAAACCCGTGATACAGCAGATAATCAGCAAGGCAAAGGCTCTTGCGCCCGGGGAGATCGGCGATCACCGGTACGCGTGGAAAAATGCGGGCGAAGATAAAGCGCGCATCAAAGTCGCGAAAATCATGTACTTCCAGCCCTGGGACTGGGTTGTTGGCGCGGGGTCCTACGAGGATGAAATCTACGTGGCCCGCAACCAGGTTGTTGCCATAGGCAAACGCAGCAACACCATGATGCTGGCGCTCGCGGGCCTGGCCCTGGCCGCCGCCTGCATAATCTGGTGGCTCGTGTCCCGCGGCATCTCCCGCGATATCACACGCGTGGTGCGCGATCTCGCCGACTCCTCCGCCCAGATCCGGTCGGCTTCCGAGTCCGTGTCCGACTCGGCGCAGAACCTTGCCCGCGGCGCATCCGAGCACGCCGCCTCCATTGAAGAAATTTCGTCCTCAGTGGAAGAGATGTCGGCCATGACCAGAAACAATGCCGGCAATGCGAGCAAAGTAACCGAGCTCGCCGGCGAAACCCGTGCGTCCGCGGAAAAAAGCAATGCCGCAGTGCAGGAAATGATGGAGGCCATGGACCAGATCAACGCCTCCTCCAAAGAAACCTCCAAAATTCTCAAATCCATAGATGAAATTGCATTTCAGACCAACCTGCTGGCCCTGAACGCGGCTGTGGAAGCCGCGCGCGCCGGCGACGCCGGCAAAGGCTTCGCGGTTGTGGCCCAGGAGGTCCGCAACCTGGCCCAGCGCGCAGCCGAGGCCGCGCGAAACACAGAGGCCCTGGTCAACGAATCCATTCAAAAGGCCCATAACGGATCCGACATCGCCGAGCGCCTGGCCCGCTCTTTTATGGACATTCAAATCAGCGCCATGCAAATGTCCGAGTCCGTCACAGAAATCGCCACCGCATCCCAGGAGCAGGCGCAGGGCATTGTCCAGGTCAACACATCCGTGAGCCAGATGGACGGACTCAGCCAGCATAACGCCACCAACAGCGAAGAATCCGCGGCCGCCGCCGAGGAGCTGTTCGCACAATCCGAATCCCTCGACGACCTCGTGCTCATTCTCTCAGACGTAATCAACGGAACCCGCAGCGCATCGGCCGCAAACCCTTTGAACCGGAATTCAGTTGCCAAAAGGGCGCAGCCCGCCGCCCGCGGCGCAGCCAATGCCCATAACAACAGCAGAATGGAAAGACTCAATAATCCATATAGAGACCAGGGCAACACCACGCATGTTCGGCCCAAAAACGGCAGCGCGCAGAAAGCCGCAGCCAGTAGCCTGGCATACATCAAAGTCGCGGACATGGACGAGTTTGAAGAATTCTGAACCGCGCGCGCCGGCAAAATGCCGCCGATTGGTCCTCATGAATTTCATTGTTTGTGTACGCCGGATTACTTCACTACCCCGCAGCTTGCTGCGGGGTAGTTTGTTTTGTATTCAATTCAATCGCAGAGAATTGTCCAATGTCAGTTCCACGGGTGTGCAGAAACACGCTGATGGGAAACCAGTTCTCTGGTGTCCCCAGCATAGAAATCAAAATCAACTTCATCGGTTTCCGCTGCGCTGCGGATGCAAAATCAGGCTAATATTGAAGCGCGACATGAACCTGCAAGGCAATTGCCTGCCGGGCGCAGGTGCTGTATACTGGAATCAAACTGGTTAACAGGTGAAGTATGAAGTTCAGAGTGGTTATCGAACAGGATCCGGAAACCGGGAGTTACGCAGTGTGGTGTCCCGAGTTGCCTGGCTGCACAAGTTGCGGGGATACCGAGGAGCAAGCCTTTGCAAATATCAAAGAAGCCATTGAATTATATCTTGAGCCTTCCGATATTCCGGACCAAAACAGCCGGTTTGTAGAAATCACAGTCTAATGCCCAAATTAATGCCCAAATTTGCACGAATGACCGCAGGGGAAGTCACAGCCCTGCTTGCAAAGTATGGCTTTGTGCTTGTATCGCAAAAAGGCAGTCACCAGAAATGGCGCAATCAAATCACAAGAAGACAAGTCATTGTTCCTCAGCACCAGGGCAGGCAATTACCCATCGGAACAATGAAACAACTGGCTCGCGGAAGCGGTATTCCAGATGAAGAGTGGATGAGATAAAAATACAGCATCAGTCAGAATTATTGGGCTGAAAAACCCAATGGCAGGTATTTCATCGCGGATGATATGGAGATAAGAGAGAAGACGAATGAACAAGAAACGTTGGGTTAAAATATCAGCCTTTGTTTCCATAATTGTATTTTTTTGTCTTCCATCAATTATTTCAAATTTTTCAGAAGATTTAAAAATTGGCACAGCGCAATGGGCATTAATTCAAGTCGCAGTCGCACTGCCGATTGTTTTAATTTGGTATTTCATAAGAATTAAAAGTGACTCAAATAAAGTGTTCAGCGAGATTTTTTACTCTAAGAGCTTTTTCATCCCATTTTTTGGTATTATTTCATTGCCCAATATTTTGATACCTTCAATTGCAATACTTCCGAAATATTCCTTCAACGCGAGTATAATGATTGTCGTCATTTATCTGATTTTTGATTACTGGTCATTTTCAATTGCATGTGATTATTTGGAAACTGCATTGCGAGATGAGTACGATGATGATAATAGAAATGAAGCATTGAAGGAACTATCAATCAAGCATCTGCTTATTATTAAACTCTGCACAATCGTTTTGACGGCAAACCTGTACATGATGTACTTCTATAACAAATTCAATGTTATTATTTTCGGATTGTCTATGTTTATGTTTGCATTTGCTTGTTTTCATATTTCTACGTATTGGCGACAAATTGCAAGAAGTCAAGGAAGTGAATGAATCATCGAAAATACGGGGACACTACATGAATTTCTTAAATTAAGTAACCATTCAACAGGTGAGGTGTCCCCGCATTTCCTCAATACTCAATTACATTATTTATAACAATGGGATCAGGTTTTCACCCAAAGAATTCATGCAATCCATAGGTTATGCATTGTATCCGCTCCTCTATGGGATCATAGTATGCAATATTGTTATTTTGAATCTCGCGACATATCTTGAGCGTAAAGAGCTAATTATGCCAGAGAGTGTGAACAAGAGAGTTTTTCCAGACAGTTGATAACGGCAGTTCACCGTTGAGGCTGTTAATTGAAGGAAATTATATATTTTTCCCATTTCAATCGAAGAGAGTTCCACGACGCTTGCATTGTGGGTTGGCAATAAGTCACTGGTTGATTGCCCAAGCCGCCTATTGACGTCATTGCGAGGAAGCCTTCAGGCTGACGTGGCAATCTATCTCAGGAGCGCGGTGCGATCCGTTTCGTATAATGAGCCGACCAACCCTTCGGTGATTTTTGTATTCTGGTCGCTTCATTAAACGCCACCCGGCAGCTTTTCGTTACATCCTGGATTGCCACGTCGGCCCTTCGGGACTTCTCGCAATGACATGCGTAATCAGGCACACCGATGTTTGTTGTGGGGCAGTTTGTCAAATTCATTTAATTCGCTTAATTTGTTCCAGAATATGGAGAAGCTTGATTCTCCCTTTGATGTATTTTTGTTCAATTAAATCCAACCTGTGCAAAATTTCTTGTTCGTAGGATGGAGATTTCGGATTTTTCTTCCTGGCTTTTTCGAATGATGAAATATATTTCTTGATGGTATCATCTTTGAATAATCCCATTTTGGATTGGCACGTAGCACATACTGTATAGCCATACATAATAGTGTTTGTGCCGGCATCTGTATTTCCACATTGAAAACATGGGTTTGATTTTTTTGTCATCACATAAATCCTCCTGTTTCATATATCACGGAATCGAATTTCTCAAAAGCCATTATCCGTGGGTTTTGCCAATATCAAATTTGAATTGCAGCAATAACAAATTTGAAAAATACGGGGAAACCACATGAATTTCTTAAATTTAGTAACCATTCAATAGGTGAAGTGCCTCCACATTTCCTGCATTTCCACGGTGCCAGTTTGGCGGGTGTGCAAAAAGTTGCTGATAGGCGAATAGCCTATTGGTGACGTCATTGCGAGGAAGCCTTCAGGCTGACGTGGCAATCTATCTCAGAAGCGCGGTGCGATCCGTTTCGTATAATGAGCCGACCAACCCTTCGGTGATTTTTGTATTCTGGTCGCTATGACAACCTAAAAGGAATGGAGTTATCCAAGTTACCCCGCTGTTTGCAAAGGGATGGTGTATTCTTCGATTCTTCATGGTTGTTACTGCTATTCCTTTTGATTCCTACTTCAAATCATAACACAAATCCGCAGTTTCCTCGGGTGTTATGTCGAAGGTGCGGTTGTGTGGGGGCAGGGGTTCGTCGTAGAAGTGTTCGGGCAGGCGGTCCTGGTCGGGGCCGATGCCTGCGGCGCGGTTGAAGGCTTTTTCGATGTTGAGGGTGGACACGCCCAGGTCCAGGATATCTTCGTAGGACGTGCGCCGGCCGGTGAGGGCGGTGAGGAGCAGGGCGCTGCGGCGCATGTTCTCGATGTCCGGGCCTACGAAGAAGCAGTAGCCCAGGCTGTCGCATACGGTGATCATGATTTGCAGGTCGCGGGTCAGCTCCACCTGGTTTTCTTTTTCGGTTAATTCGAATTTCTTTGAAGGGTCCAGGCCCGGGCGGCCGGGGATGGCTGGCGCGGCGGTGTGGTCCGCGCCCATGGGCGATGTGGCGTAGGCGCAGCCCATGCCTTTGAATGTGCGCGGGTCGTAAGCCACCATGGACTGGCCTTTGACCTGGGGCACGCGCCGCACGCCCAGGACTTTGCCCATGACGGCTGCGCCGCTGCCCACGAGTTTGCCCAGCACTGTTCCGCTGCTTACTTCGTCCAGCGCGGACAGGACCGCGTCTGTGTCTCCCCATGGCAACAGGCCCGCTTCCATGGCCACGCCCATGGCCGCGCCGGTTTCAATGCTGTCCAGGCCCACGTCGTCCAGGGCGCGGTCTATGCGCGCCAAAGAGTCCAGGTCCCCGATATCCAGGTTGGGCCCCACCATGACCATGGTTTCATATTCCAGGCTGGAGGTGATGTATTCCCCGGCTTCATCCACATATATGTTGGAGCAGCTTATCACGCATCCTGTGTGGCAGGGGCGCGAGACGTTGCCGCCGCGTTTTTTGATGGTGTCGTGCAGGGCCTGGCCGTTGATGGCGTCGGCGCGGTCGAAGCTGCCCAGGGAGTAGTTGCGCGTGGGCATGCCCTGGACCATGTTGGCGGCTTTGACCATGCCCGCGGTGCCGAACACGCGCAGCATTTCTTTTTCCTTGATGAGTTTTTGCGAGAATTCGCGGGCTATGGATTTGAAGGTTTCGGGGTCGTGGTACTGGGGCAGCTCGCCTTTTGCCTGGGGCACGACAATGGCTTTGATGCCCTTGGACCCAAGCACGGCGCCAGTGCCGCCGCGCCCGGCCGCGCGCGAGGGGCGTCCGTCCATGTCGGTTGCCATGATTGCGCTTGCGGCCATTTTCTGTTCCCCGGCAGGGCCGATGATGAGGCACGATGCTTTTTGGCCATAAGCGGCCAGGAGTTTTTCTGCGGTGTCATACGTGCCGAGTCCGCGGTACTGGGAAGCGTCCTCGATGCGCGCGCCGTTTGCATCCACAACAAGCAGCCACAGGCCCGGCTGCCGGGGCATGCCTTCGAACACCAGGGCGCGGATGCCGAGCCGCGCCAGGTAAAGGCCCGCGTTGGCGCCCACGTTGCTTTCCTTGATGCCGCCTGTGAGCGGGCTTTTGGTTCCCACGGAGATGCGGCCCGAGTTGGGCGCGGTTGTGCCGGCCAGCAGTCCGTTGGCCACCACGATTTTATTGTGCGGGCCCAGGGCATGGCAGGAGGGCGGCACAAGGTCCGCGATGATGCGCGAGGTGAGCGCGCGGCCCCCGAAATGTGCGTATTGTTCGGGCATCGGTTCCCGGGTGGTTGTGCGTTCCGTCATATTGATGCGAATCATATCCATGGGCGTGCGCCTCCGCGTGCTTGTGTCCTTGGTAGATTGTATCCGCCGGGGCATGGGTTTTTCAATGTTGGCCCCGGTTCACGGTGGCAAAGAGTGTCTTCGATGACTTGAGGGGGCTTTTGAAAAGGTCTTTTGTAATCCTCCAAAAACGGGTTGGGGGCAATCGTTCAAGAGGCAATTCACTCATGGGGACGGTGGGCGTGTTGGGCCACAAAAAGCGGAGGACAGGCACGCAAAATGCGGCGATGCCAGTCCCCGTTTTTTGCTGCTTTACTGACATGGAAACGGTTTTTCAACAGGCCCGCGTCATCAGGTTTTTGCATGGGGATTGGGGATTCGCTATATAATACAGGCATTGGGCCCGGGACACCGGGGGCATGGGAGGCGCGACGTGGAACAGGAATTCACAGGCACGGACAGGTATATAACATCGCAGGGCCTGCGTGAAGTGGTGAACGCGGCCGTGGCTCTGCAGAGGCCCCTGCTGGTCAAGGGCGAACCGGGCACAGGCAAAACCCTGCTTGCCACAGCCATCGCCGAAGACCTGGGCAAACCCCTCATTAAATGGCACATCAAGTCCACCACAAAGGCCCGGGACGGGCTTTACGTGTACGACACCGTGCAGCGCCTGCACGACAGCCGCTTCGGCGACCACGATGTGAGCGACATCAAGCAGTACATCCGCCTGGGCCAGCTCGGGCAATCCTTTGCCGCGCCCGAGCAGATGATTCTTCTCATCGATGAAATTGACAAAGCCGACCTGGAATTTCCCAACGACCTGCTCAACGAGCTTGATGAAATGTCGTTTCACATTCACGAAACCGGCGAGACCATCACCGCGCGCAACCGGCCCATTGTGCTCATCACCAGCAATAATGAAAAGGAACTGCCCGACGCATTCCTGCGCCGCTGCCTGTTCCATTACATTGAATTTCCCGATGAAGCGTTCATGCGCGACATCGTGCACGTACACCACCCGAAGATTGCGGATACGCTACTGGACGCGGCCATGGCGCGGTTCTATGAGATTCGCGACATGGACGGGCTGCGCAAAAGGCCGTCCACCAGCGAGCTTATCGACTGGGTGCAGGCGCTCATCCTCGGGGGCATCGAGCCAGAGGAGATCCACGCGCGCATTCCGTTCCTGGGCGTGCTGCTGAAAAAAGAGCAGGACACCGAGGCCGTGTTGTCGGACCGGCGCTTCAGCCGGTAAGGCGCAGGCCGCGCGCGGCATTTGGAAGAGGCTTCGACGACATGCGCGCATACTGATGCAGCCACGGGGACTGATAGATCCGATACGGATATCAATTAACCCACAAAATACTTCATAAAAAATCTATTTTTGAATTTCAGCCGGCGTTGGTTTTGTGTATGAATTCGAGGGGATATCGGGCAGGGCGGCCATGTCCAGGATCCAGGCGGCCAGGGGCAGGATGATGTCGGACATGGCGCCGGGCAGGGGAGCGGGCTGGCGGTGCGCGGGCAGGGGTTCGTTCCAGGACAGGCGGTTGACGCGCGCGTAGAGGATGAGCGGGGATGCGAGCGCGGCCTCGAAGCAGTGCAGGGCGTGGGCGTGGTAGCCCGGGGGCTGGACGCGGTCGAACTGGTATTGCACCCGCTGGTAAAAGCGCACGTGAATCTGGTGGAAATAGGTGCGCGGTTCGCGCTTGCTCCACCAGTTGAGGTTTTCGGGAGATTCGTCGCGCGCGGACGGCCAGTGCTGCCAGTACAGAGATGCCTTCTGCATGTGCCTGTCCGCGCTGTAAGGGGTAATCTGGTCCCAGGTGTAGCCCATGATTTCCAGGTTGTCCCACGGGCCTTCGGCGTCCAGGAGCCAGCGCACGGCCAGGTCGGGGTGGCGTGCGAGCGCACCTGCTGCCGCGGCCAGGCCTTCACCCTCGGAGGCTATGCCGATATTGGCCGGGTCGATGAAGGGAACGCGCGCTGTTGCTCGCACCACTGCGGCCAGGGCGTCCTGGGACATGTATCCGTACTGGTCGTCTTTTCCCGTGGAAATAAACGGAGCGATGCCGCGGCCGGGCGGGTTGTAGAGCACCACGGCCACGCCGCGTTCGGCCAGGGCCGCGGCCGTGTCCATGTCCCGGCTCACATCTTTGTTCCAGACATCCTCTAACGGCACGATGGGCGCGCGCCCGGGCGGGGGCGCCAGCACCGCGGCCGGGAACGGGCCCTCACCCCAGGGCTGGTACACGCGCACATGCACGAGCGCTCCGTCGGCGATATTCTCCCACCCGCGGTTTTCAATGGTGTAGTCGTAGAATGCGTACAGGTCGGCGCGCGTTTCGGCCGCGCCTTTGGGGGGCCAGTCCGCGGCATGCGCGGGCCGCGCCGCGGCCAGGGCTGCAAGCAATGCCAGCGCCAACAGGAGCAGCGCGCGCCGGGCGGGGCGCTCATGCACTTTCCGAATTGCCGATGCTGGCGGGTTCGCGCCTTTGGTCATGAAGAATACTTTATCCTGTTTGCGGGGCGCTGCCAAGTGAGGAGCACAGGCAGGGGAATGAAGCCCGGCCCCCTGCGAGCTGGGGGCCGGGCCGGGGCGTGCGTCAGATATCCATGTTTGCGGGTTCGTAATATTCCCTGGGGTGCTTGCAGCACGGGCATTTGGGCGGCGGCTCGGTGCCGTCCACGATGTATCCGCACACGCTGCATTTCCATTTGATGGGTTCGTCGCGCTTGTACACGGTGCCGTTTTTCACCATTTCGAGCAGCTTGTTATAGCGGTCCCTGTGGTGGGCTTCCACTTTGGTGATCTGGCGGAACAGGTTGGCGGCTTCGGTGTTGCCTTCTTCTTCGGCGATTCTGGCGAATTCCGGGTACATGGATTTGACTTCATAGTCCTCGCCCTCGGCCGCTTTCTTGAGGCAGTCGGCGGTGTCGCCCAGGCCGCCCAGCAGCATCAGTTCATCCTTGGCGTGGCGCTTCTCGTTTTCGGCTGTTTCTTCGAACAGCCTGGCGATGTAGTGGTAGCCTTCCTTTTTGGCGACGCCTGCGAAGTATGTATACTTGTTGCGCGCCTGGGACTCGCCGGCGAACGCCGCGGCCAGGTTTTCCTGCGTTTTACTCATTCTTCATATTCCTCCTTATATGGTCTGTCCCCTCGATTTTGAGGATTTGTACTCATGATAATATATCAAGTGCGGTCAGTATTGTTCCCGCAGATTGATTTATGTTTATGCGACGAAAAAAGCGGCCGCCCGTGCGGGCGGCCGCTTTGTGTATTTTCAATTCAAAGATTTGCTGCGTCAGTCGAATGGCAGCAGGTGTTTCTGTTTGTCCATCATTTCATGAAACATCCGGCGGCACTTGTCTTCATTGGGCGGGGACAGCGGGTCCGCCACAACGGCCTGGAACGCGAGGTCCGGGTCTTTTTCCAGGGCCGCGCGCACAACCAGATCCTGGATCTCGATCTGCGTGCGCATGATGGCGGCCAGGTCCTCCTGCATGGGCGGCGCGGTTTCGGGCTCGAGGCCGTGCGCGCCGGTCCAGGCCGGCACTTCCACGATGGCGTCATCCGGCAGGTTGGGGATATACCCCTTGTTGGGCACGTTCACCGCGTCCAGGTACGTGCGGTCGCCCGTGGCCAGGCCCTCGATGATGGGGAACGCCTGCTCCATGGAGCGCGGCAGCCTGTGGATGGGCAGGGGCGGGAACAGGCCCTTGCCGTACCACTTGGTGAGCTGGTCGCGGATAGCGCAGTCGGTCTGGTGGAAGCGGCGGAAATCCATGTGCTTGCCCACGATGTCGCCAACGCCCGGGAAGTACTCTCCCACGTGGCTGTCCTCGGACGTGGCGAACACGCCGAATTCATCGCAGATGTGGCGCACCAGGGGCGGGTGCAGGAACGGGAACTGTTCCATGTGCCTGCGCACTTTGGGGTAAAGGTCTTCGCCGGTGTCCGCGTCGTCAATCTGATAGAAGAACGTAAAGTGGTTGATGCCGCTGGCCTTGGCGTTGATTTTTTTCATGGGTTTGAGGAGCATGACCATGAGGCGCGCCAGGCCGCCGTGGAACTCGTGGCACAGGCCCACGTTGCGGAATTTGGTGGCGCGGTTGATGGCGAGCGTGACCCGGCTCATGGGGTTGGTGAGGTTGAGCAGATACGCGTCCGGGCAGATGGCCGCGGCCGTGTCGCAGATGCCCAGCACGGTTTTGATGCTGCGCAGGGAATGGAACATGCCGCCGGGGCCGCCGTTTTCGCCCATGATCTGCGTGCTGCCGTATTTGACGGGAATTTCATAATCCATTTTCCAGCCCTGGAAGCGTTCGAGTTCCACGCTGAGCAGCAGGAAATCCGCATCTTTATAAGCCACGGCCGGGTCCGAAGTTTTCGACATGCGCACGGGGCTTCCGGCCGCCGTGTTGAGGCGGTCCGCGGCCGCGAACGCGTTGTCCAGCCTTTTCTCATTAATATCGTGCAGCACCAGTTCCGAGCCCGCGATTTTCGGGCTGTGGATGGCGTCGTGCACCATGACCGGGCCAAAGGACATGCCGCCCGCGCCCACGAGCACGATTTTGTTTTCCGATGGATTCTTCACAGTTGGATTTTTCCTTTCATGCATGAATAACCACGATATTCCCTGTGCGGCGTTTTAATACCATATCCAAGGGGTGCGAAAAAGGCAAGAGAAACCCCTGCCTGCGGCCCGTTACGCAGCCGGGCACAGGGGATTCGGACGCCCGTGATCGTCAGAGTTGATTTTTGGCATATCGGGACTCATGGCCGGCAGTCCGTGCATTGCGCGCGCGGTGTCGCAAAGCGGGTTGGCCCCACGGTCATCCCACGCCATGGAAAACTCGCGGCACACACTCGGGCGTTTGTCATAAATGGCGCATTGTACGGCCACTCCGATTTCACCTTGCAGGGCCGCGCAACGCACGGGATTCTGGCAAGTGCCCTTCATAACGCGCAAACGCTGGTTGAAATCCTCGGCCAATTCCACGGGCACTCCTCCGGGCGTCGCGTCGCTGGCCTCGCGCCAGTAAAAGGAAACGCGAAACGCTGCGCAGCATGCGCCGCAGGCCATGCACGGGTTCTGGATATCATACACGTGAATCCCTCCATTCAATGAGTGTTTCAAGTGCAGAAAAGAAGCTTATCCCAGCCGCGTATTGATGTATTCACATGTAATGAGAGGAGACCCTCTGTGCCGCAGCGCGCGGCTTTTGACTACTCGTTTTCTCCGGGCGCAGCCGAATCGCCGGACGCTCCGTTCATTTTGATAACCGTGGCTTTTTTCTCCACCGGCTGTTCATCTATTTCCAGAAATATGAAGTGTTCACCATCTTTATACAGGTATCCTTTGATGGTGACAAGGCGGTTGTTCTGATCCGAATCCGACTCGGATGGCTCGGGCGGTTCGGGCTGCAAACCGGCGATGCGCAGGCAGCGGCCATCGGCTGCGCCCAGGACCCAGGAATCCTGATCCGGCTGCGCCGGGGCTGGCGCCAGAGCCGCGCACGCGTCCGGGCTTTGCATGGTGAGGCCCTTGAGAGCCACAGGTTTTTCCACGTATTTATCAGGGGTGCGCAGGACTTGCTCCAGAGAGAAAACCTGGATCTGGCCGCTTTGCTGGGCCTTGCGCATGAGGAACATGGCGCGCGCATTGTAGGCATTGCTTTGCTGGCTTTTTTTATTGTAGGGCACCAGGAAGAACGGGGGGCCGCTCTCCTGGGTCATGACGAACCCTGACAGGGTGATGGGTTCGCCCAGGCCGATTCTCTGCATGGGGTCGAACGCCTGGGGCAGGGGGCCGTTGGCATAGATGCACAGGCCCTGGCGGTCGTGAATCATGATGTCGCCGGCGCCGATGGGCGGGGCCGTGTCACAACCGCCGTTGAAACCCATGAACGCGCCCACCAGCATCACGCGCTCGTCCTTGAAATCCTCGGGCTGGGTGAGGGCCTGGCGCACGGATACCACGCGGGGTTTATCAGGTGGTTGCCCGGTCTCAGTATCAACATCCTCTGCGGCCCGCGCGCGCATGCACGGGGCCAGGGCCAGGAGCAGCAGGACCGCCATAAGTTTTTTGATTTTCATATCTAATCCTTCATTTTACCATTTTACGCGCGCACCGGCAGCGCGTGCTACAAATAAATGGCCGAAAGTGCGGAATCATAACACGCGCGGTGCAATATCCTGATCCTGGCGCAGCTTGACCACCGAGTCGTGCGGCGTGAACCCGCGCAGGGTGGCGTTGGGATACACCAGCGTGTTGCGGCCAACGATAGCGCCGGGCATAGTCACGCAGTTGCAGCCCAGCTCGCAGCCGTCGCCCAGCACCGCGCCCATCTTGCGCAGCCCGGTCTGGCAGCGGTGATCCTTGAGCGCCACGCACACGCAGCGGTCCCCGGTGTCCACCTTGAAATTCGCCAGCTTTGTGCCAGCGCCCAGGTTCACCCCGTTGCCAAGGATACTGTCCCCGATATACGCGAAGTGCCCGGCCTTGGCCCCGTTGAGGAACACCGCGTTCTTGACCTCCGTGGTGTGGCCCACCACGCAGTTGTTGCCAATAATAGCGTTGCCGCGGATATAAGCGCCCTGGCGAATTTCGCAGTTTTCCCCGATGAGCACCGTGCCCTTGATGAGCGCGCCCGGCTCCACCACCGTGCCCTTGCCCACTGCGATGCGGCTGCCCTGGAGCCACGCGTGGGGCGACACATCGCCCAGGATATCGAACCGGCCCCACGCCTCCAGAAACGGCCCGATGCGGCCCAGCACATCCCACACCGCCTCCACATCGCCGAACAATTCCTTGAACGGAAAATCTGAGATATCAAAATAATCGGATACTTTGTTCATAGATCGATCCCGGTAAGCGCAGGCTGCGCGTAATAAACAAAACAGTAAATTCCATTATAGCGCCCTCCGGGATCGCGGGCAAATCCCGCGAATCCAAAAACAGCATTGCTTGTTAACCATGGTCTATGCGCGATATTCCCCCGGACCCGGTTGCCCGGCGCTCCAATTTCAAAGGAAACCGCTCAGGCACGGAGCCGCGGCCAAGTGATTCGGGCCCGGGGAAATGCCTTTTCCGGGGCGCGGCTGCGCCCCATATCTGACATGGATTTGCGTTTCCGTGTCTTATTGGTTCCTGGCTATGGATCGCGTGCGGCTGAAATATACAATCTGAAACGGACGGATGTGAATTGCGCGAACTGTCAAATATCGGTCCACAGGCTCAAGAAACGCAGGCGCGTGGCAACAATATTAACACTGCCAAGGCACTTGCTGGACATGTTAAAATTGGTAGCGGAAAACAACCACAAGCGGCATGAATACGTGTTCGCTTTCGAGAGTTGCAGCGGAAGATTCAGGCAAGCGCTGATGAAAGCCGACATCGACCCAACGGTGAGATTTCATGATTTGCGACACACGGCAGCGAGCTGGCTATTAAGCAACGGATTGAACCTGGAGCAGATACGGCTCTTTCTCGGACACGGAGACATTGCGACCACTCAGCGATATCTGCATGTGGCGGACAAGGAGGTTGCGGAGGCAGGACAGGAGCTGTTGCGGAGGCTGATGTGACACTACCTGGGGACAGAAATAATCTCAGGCGCAGGTATTCCGGACGATTGCTGGATGGAGTATAATTAAAGGTAAATGAGTGAGTCATTTATACTGATTATTCTCTTGTTCTTATTGACTGGACCTGCCACTGGGTTGGCTGTTGGCGCTTTTTTCTGGCTTAGATATCAACTACGGATTGTTTTTGAAAAAGACATCTCTATGTTCAGCAAAATAGGCAAATCAATGATTTCACTGTTATTGCCATTGCTTTTGTATTCTGTATTATTATCCGTTGCTTCGATTCCATATATTGATGGGAAATGGTATTTTTCTGGTGAAGTTGAACATGTTTCAAAACAAATGGATTATTTGAATACAATGGCATACTGGGCAACTGCAACGATAGTGTTTCCTATCGGCTATTCGTTATCAGCTTGTTTTCTGCTGATTTATAGCTTGGTTGAAAAAAGGATAGAAGGTATGAAAAAGAGGATATAGAAGAATTGCCGGGACACCAGCTGCGCAACAGCTCGCAATCACATTTCGCATGGCTGTGACGGCTGAGTCGAGAGACGGATGGAGATGAAGACATGAGGAAATCAAAGCTTATTATAACAATATTTCTCTTTGCAATGACTGTCTTTTGTGTTGACTTGACGCAAGCTCAAGAACCAGAAGAAGATTCCTTACAGGTATTTATCAAAGAACTTTGTGATGTCGAAGTTCTGCGCACATTCGCTCTTGATGTATTCAAGTTTAATACGATAGCAGAATACAAAATGAATGGTTCAAATGAGGTCTCAATAGATGAGTTCGTTGATAAAAAGCTT
>Ga0351971_1024_pt1 | contig 30126 bp, 23 predicted proteins | sample BONcelFGM3001F11_FD_206746 | JGI IMG/M metagenome (GOLD analysis project Ga0351971, IMG submission 206746) | Enriched cells from coal bed in the Powder River Basin, Montana, United States - BONCAT cells FGM rep2 HSBNCT.FGM.300.1.F11 ...
TTTGCAGCACCGAGGGGTCAAACGCCGTCGGGCTGCTAGCCATGTCGACCGGGCGGGTGAAGTCCGTACCATTGTAGGGCACCGTGACCTGTTGGCCGGTCAGCAGCGACTGCGTCGCGCCGAAAACCGTCACCGTCGACTGGCCCGAAAGCGCGACGAAGACCGTCGATGCGACGGTGCCATCCAGACCCAGCGACGCGCCGTTGATGACGAGGCGGCTGGTCTGGCCGACGGTGTTGTTCTGAAGCACCAGCGTGCTTAACGGCGCGGCGGTACATTCCGGTACGTCGACGCCGGTCACCACGACCGACGAGGTCCAGTCTGGAAACGTGTCTGGCGTGACGTTCTGAATCGAAACGTCGCCCACCAGCAGCATGGTCGCGGCCAGCGGCGCGGGCAGGCGCAGCCAGGCAAGCCCCGCCTGGTTGGTCGCCGTATCAATGGCCGGCGTTCGCAGCGTGTCGACCACCGCCAGCTCGACCAGCGCGCCGACCGGCGCGAGCGCGTTGCTCACCTGGCCTTCCGGCAGCACACCGGGCGCGCCGCCGCCGTTACAGATGTAACCTTCGGGGCCGGTGATGCAGGCGCTGCTGGCGGTTTCCCAGAACGCGTTCACCGTCGCGGCGCACTGGGCGTCGTCCTGGGCCGCAGCCAACCCGGTGAATGACACGATGAGGCCAACGGCGATGGGCGGAAAGAGGCGTCTCAGGGAGTTCATCAATATTGTTACGGTCCAGCTCAGTTCGGCAACAATCGAAAGATTCTACCAGAGAACTATTCATGTGGCAGGGGGTTTGTGCTAGACTGCGGCATTGTAACTTCGTTATGCAAACTGTCAGGCAGGCGTGTGACCAACCTTGACGCCGGCGACCCGCCGCTTCGGCTGCTGGCCGCCTTTTTCGATAATTTCCCTGGGCAAACGCCGGAACAGGTGCTGCAAGCGCCAGAGCGCGACATGTGGGGCATGGCGACCCAGCGCGACAGCGGCCGCTTCACGATTGTCGCGCCCGACCTGGCGGATGAAGTCAGCGTGACGCTGGAAAGCGCGCGTTACGGGCAAACGGCATTCAACCGCTCGCTGCCCGCCTGGGCGCGCTTTCCGGTCGGCGTCATCGTCGCGCTGGCAGACGCCGGGCTGGCGCTGCCGGGCGCGGATATCGCGGTGGCGGGCGAGGAGCCGGCCGGCCCGCGCTACGCCTACTCGCTGGCGCTGGTCGTCGCGGCGCTGGTGTATGCGCTCACCGGGCGTCCGTACTCCGCCGCCCAGCTCGTGGCGCTGGTCGAACGCACCCGCCGCGCCCAGCTCGACACCTAGGCCGGCTCGACCGCCTTGAGCGCCCGCTCGACGCTGTCGGTCGGGCTGACCTTGATCTGCTCGTCGATGATCTTGCCATCCTCGCCGATCACCCAGTGCGAGCGGATGGTGCCCATATACTTCTTGCCGTAGTTGACCTTTTCGCCCCACGCGCCCCAGGCTTCCAGGACTTCGTGGTTGGGGTCAGACAGCAGGTCATAGGAGAAATTCTCCTGGGCCTTCCACTTCGCCAGGTCGGCCGGCGGGTCATCGCTGATGCCGAAGACGACCGCGTTGGCGGTGCTGATGCGCGGCAGGTTGTCGCGGAAGCCGCAGGCTTGCGTCGTGCAGCCCGACGTGTTCGCGCGCGGAAAAGCGAACAAGATCACCTTGCGGCCGCGATAGTCGCTCAGGCGGATCGGTTTTTCATCCTGGTTCAACAACTCGAAATCGGGGGCGGTTTCGCCAACAGCCGGCATGGTGACTCCTCTGGATGTAATTGGACGAATGTATGCTGCGATTCTAAATATACCCACTGGCAGACCGGGCGCGCTAGCGCCGAGCCGGCTGCGGCAGCGCTTCCAGCGCCTTGATGGCCGTGGCGGCCGCTTCCCCAAGCAGGATCGGCGCGTGCCCGGCGCGAATGACGCCGGTTTCGTCGATGACCCACAGCGTATGCAGGCGCATCGGCAGCTTGAGCGAGAAAACCGACAGGCCCGGCGCGCCAAACTGGCCCAGCGCCACGCCGTCGGGGTCCGACAGCAGGTCATACGGCAGGCGCTCGCGTTCCTTCCAGGCTTTCAGCGCTTCCGGCGTGTCGTCGCTCATCGCCAGGACGACGGTGTCGTGGTTGGCGTCGATTCGCGGCAGGGCGTCGCGCAGGGTGCAGGCCTGGCGCGTGCAGCCCATCGTACCGGCGCGGGAGAAGGTGAACAGGACAACCCGTTTGCCCCGGTAATCACTCAGGCGGACAGGCTGGTTGTCCTGGTTCATGAGTTCAAAGTCCGGGGCGACAGTTCCGACGGCAGGCATGGATTGTTCCTTTTTTAACAATGCGTACCCACATCGTAACGCCTCCGCATGAGAGAGGCTTTAGAAGCCGCCGGATTGTGGTATTCTCTCGCGCATGATTCCTCGGATACTCATGTCACGCTTCTGGGTGGCGGCCCTGCTCGTGCTGGCGCTGCTGGCGGTTTACCTGCCAACCGTGCAGACGATTCCCAATGGCTCTGACCACTACTACATGATCGACGTTGGCGAGACGCAGGTCGTCCTGAACGTCTGGGGCACCTTGCATTACACCGGCTATCCGCTTTACGTTTTGACCGGCAGCGCCCTGACGGCGTTGTTCCGGCTGTTAGGCGCGAACCCGGCGGCGGCGGCCAGCCTCGTCTCGCTGGTGTGGGGGGTGCTCGGCCTGCTGCTGGTCACCATCCTGGCCGCCCACCTGACGAAACGGCCGCTGCTGGCGGCGCTCACGGCGCTGCTTTACGGCCTGACGCGCACCGTCTGGATACACGCCGGCATCGCCGAAATTTACAGCTTCGGCTTCGTCCTGCTCATGCTGCTGTTGACGCTCGCGCTGTGGCAGCGCCCGCTGCGCGGCCGCATTTATGGGCTGGCGCTGCTGGGCGGGCTGGCGGTGGCGCACCACCGCGCGCTGGCCTTCGCCGCCCCGGCGCTGCTGCTGGCGGTCTGGCCGGAGCTGGTACGCGCGCCGCGTACGCTGCCGCGCCGCCTGCTGGCCTACCTTCTGCTCGGCTTGCTCGGCTTTCTGCCTTACGTCTACCTGCCGCTGCGCGCCTGGGCCGGGGCGGGCTGGGTCTATGGTCACCCCGGCGACTGGACCGGCTTCTGGGAGCAGTTTCTGGCGACCGAAGCCTCCCGCTTCGTTGGCGTGCCCGGCACGGCGGCCGGCCTGCTGCGTAACGTCGAGATCGTGAATGCCGTCCTCGTCACCGACCTGACGCTTCCCGGCCTGGTCGCCGGGCTGGTTGGGCTGGGGGTCGGCATCGCCCGGCCGCGGCGCCGGCGCGCGGCGCTGGTCCTGGCGCTGCTTGGCCTGGTGAGTTACGGCTTTCACGCCGCCCTCTACACCGATGTGCTGTCGGCGCTGATTTTACAGGTCACGGTCAGCCTGGCGTTCGGCTGGCTGTTCCTGGCGGATAGCCTCATCACCTGGGCCGCGCGCCAGGGGCGTACGCCGCGTTGGGCTGCCTATGCCGCCGCCAGTCTGGCCGCGTTCGCGCTCGGCGCGGACTTGATCGGCCGGAATGGCCCCTTCATTCGCGGGCTGACCGAGGACCCGACCGGCCTGGACACCATCGCGCTGGTGGAACAGACGCCGCCCGGCTCGACGCTGATGATCGCCTGGGGGCATCGCCATTTTGCCGCCGGTTACGCGCGCGACGTGCTGGGCCAACTGCCGGATGTCACGCTGGTCGACCACAACGCCGACTTCGCCCGCCTCGTGCGCGAGCGCCCGCTGATTACGCCCGATTTCACCTTCTACGAGCGGCCGATTGCCTGGTGGCAGGATCATCTCGGCGCGCCGGTTTACCTGCGGGCGGTCGCGCCCTCGCTCGTCCAGATCAGCCTGGAGCCCGAAGCCATCGGCGCGGTGGCCGCGCTCGACGCGGCTGAGGTCAGCGTGTTTTGTGACGACTCGCGGATCATGCTGGATGTCACCTGGGCCGCGCCGGCCACCCCGGACGAAGACCTGAGCGTGTTCGTCCATCTGCTCGACGCGGGCGGGGCGCTGCTGGCGCAAGCCGACCAATCCGCGCCGGTCTACGGCTGGCGTCCGCTGACGAGCTGGATGCCGGGGGAGGCGGTGCGTGACATCTACGTGTTGCCGCGCCGGCCCGAAGCGACGCGTATTCGTTTTGGCCTGTATCATCAACTGCCAGAGGGCGGCTTCGAAAACAAGGTCGAGCATACCGTGCGGGTGACCTGCGAGGCTGAGGATTGATACGCTTAAAAGGGCGTGTCCATATCGAAATGGGCGCGTTGTAGGGGCAAGGCAGTGCGAAGCCTCCCTTCAGGGATGCCTTGCCCGGCTTCTTGATGAGTGAAGATGACACTACGGACGAACCATCTCCACACGTTTGCTCAGCTCGTAAAGGCTCGTCGTGGCCGGGCCGTGTGGCTTGCGCTCCTGGCGCTGCTCATGGCCGCCTGCCAGCCGGCCGCGACCGACCCCACCGCGATTGCCTTCGCGCCGTCCAGCCAGACCAAGCTGCTGGCGACCGTCTACATCTCGCCCACGCCCGACGAGGCGCAGCGGCAGGCGACCGAGCGCGCCCAGCCGCTGACCGCCACGGCGGAGCCGGCGACCGTGGCCCCGACCGCGACCGTCTATGTTGGCGTCTTCATTGGCGAGTCGGGCAGTCTGGACGATTCGTCGGCGTTGGCCGCGATAGAGCAGATTCAGACCCAGCGCGACGCGCCCACCGCCGCGCCTGACCGGCTGGCGGCCTGCCCGATGCAGCCGGACGAGGGCTTTGGCACGACGTGGCGCAGCGCCGCGCTGGCTGCCGAGCTGGGCTGCCCCGCCGAAGCGCCGGTCCCCTACAGCGGCGTCTCGCAGTTGTTCGAGCGCGGCGCGATGTACCGCACGCCGGACGGCGAGCTGTGGGCGGTGACCCCGCGCGGCGACCCGACCGGGCAGTTCTGGTATGCCGCGCAAGCGCCGGCGGTGACGGTCGAAGGCGTGAGCGCGCCGGCCAACCTGCGGCCGCCGGGCCAGCGTTTCGCCGCCTTCTGGCAGTCACGCCAGGACCTGCGCGACCGCCTGGGCTTCGCCCAAACCGACGAGATCGCGACGACGTTCACGGTGCAGCATTTCCAGAACGGCACGCTCTTACTGGACAATAGCGCCGCCCAGGTCTTCGTCTTCATCGGCGTCAGTGACAACGGCCCGGCGTTCGGGCCGTATTGACGGCTCCCCAATAGCCGTCACTTACGGTCGGCGACGGTCTAAAACGGCGGAAACCGTCCGCTTGAAACGGCGCTTCTGAGCCGGCTTCAGCCGGCTTTCACCTATACGTAGCCGGAGGATTTATCCTCCGGCGTTTGGCGCGACAAGCTCACGTCGCTTAAATGGATGGCTACGTGGCCGTATTGACGGCTCCCGCAGGCAGCCTTTGGTCGCCTATCGCGGCAGCGGCAGGCGGTCTACCCCTCAAGCCGCTTGAGAAAACCCGACATCAGGCGTGTCGTGGTATAGCGGTGGCTCGTTCGCCGGGCGACCTGTTGACGTTGGCGCAGCACGTCATGCAGATGCGAATCGCTGAGTGATGTCGTCCGCAATGCGGCGGCGGCGCCTTCCAGGAGTTCCGCCGCAGCTTCCGACAGCCTCACCAGAATACGATGTCGGTTGATGAGCAATTGAAAGTCGTCCAGGCTGAGCTGCCGGGCGTCATCGAGCGAGAGCTGCTCTGCTTCCAGGGCCAGGATGACCGGCAGGGTGTAACGCCCGGAAGAAAAATCGGCTTTCCAGTCGTTGGCATCGTCGAGCAACTGGTCGGCGAAGGTCAGATTTTCGTAAAACGTGCACAGGGGCGTTACCGCCTGGGGCTGCCCGCTGGCGTGGCCCATCATCCAGATGATCGCGCCGATCAGGTCTGAGCGGCTGTTACAGACCTGCTTCATCTCGTCGAACGAATAGGCCTGTTGATGCGCATCGACGCAGTACGTTTCATGCGCCAGCGCATTCCACACCCCGGCGATGGCCGCCTGATACCGGGGCCAAAACAATTCCGAGCTGCCGAACGCTTCCAGATACAACCCCTGCGCGTGCAGCCGGAGATGCTGAAGCAGCAGCGAAATTGTCGGAATGTCGGGTAGCTGCTGGTCGACGGCTTGATCGGTAATCACCACGTCCATAATGGTGAGCCACCACGCTTTTCCGAGCGTCAGCAAAAGCGCGTCGTCGATCTCGAAAAACTCAGCCACCATCCAGGGGACGTAGCTGTACTGCGGCTGGTACAGCTCCTGCGCGATGTTGCTGGTGTGGCGCTCGACCGCTTCATGGCGCAGAATCCGCAGATCGGTGGCGAGCGGTCGCAGCGAGACGTGCAAACCGCCGACAACTTCAGCGTAGAAGCGGTTGAGCGCTTGATAGGGAATGTGATCCAAGTTGGGGGTCATGGAACGATAGGATACCTATAGGCGTCTGTCCGCGCTTTGCCGGGCTGGGACATGCGCTTGTCAGACATCGCCTAAATCCAGTCGTCGCCGTGATCCTTTTCCACAAGCTGCTGAACGTACTTGAAGTAATTCACAATCTGAACAACGTCGTCTTCGGTCATATTGAGCTGCAAGAGCAAAGGACGTGGGTCAACCAGAAACGCGGCGCCGTATTCGGGACTGACCATCAACTGCTGCAGGACTGAACCAAGCGTTACAATCTGGCGATCTGTGAGTGAGGGGACCGGAGTTTGTGTCATGGGAATAACCTCAGCAAAATAGATAATCTCATGAAGGATAAGCTGTTTGGATTCTACTATAAAGGTTATATACGCTTGCGTAACATCTAGCCCTCCAACGGGAATTTACGACATTCACGAATGTCTCTTTATAGAGTTGGGGCAAAATCCCCCGTTCTTGGGACGTTGCGCCAGATATTAAGGACCGCCGTTGCTCGCCAATACCCCAGCGCCATCGATTATCGGAAACCGGTACCTGCTCTTCGACATGATCGGGGAAGGCAGCATGGGGGCCGTGTACCGGGTCATGGACCGGTTGCACGGAACCTATGTCGCGCTTAAGAAGGTATCCCGAAATGCCGGCGACCTGAATTTCGCGGCGTCGTCTTCGATGCTCGACCGTGAATCGTTTGAGCTTGCGCTCGCGAACGAATTCCAGATTCTTGCGCGCCTGCGCCACCCCCACATCGTCAGCGTGCTGGATTTTGGATTCGATGTCGATAAGCGCCCGTATTTCACGATGGATTTACTCCCCAACGCCCAGAGAATTCACGATGCGGCGCTCCAAAAGTCGCCTGTAGACCGGGTTCACTTATTGCTTCAACTTCTGGAAGCCCTGGCCTACTTCCACCAGAGAGGCGTTATTCACCGTGACCTGAAGCCAGAAAATGTGCTGGTGGATGAGCGGGGGCAGCTCCGGGTGCTCGACTTCGGGCTGGCGTTGTCGGCACAGGCGGCCCAGCGCACGGAAGAGCCGCTCTATGGCACCCTGGCTTATATGGCGCCAGAGGTATTACAGGGGAAACGCGCTCAAATTCAGTCCGACCTTTATGGGTTTGGGCTGATCGCTTACCATGTATTCGGCGGCAGCTACCCCTTTGACCTCGCCGACACTCGAAATTTAATCAATAACATCCTCCATCACGTGCCAGACGTGACGCGCTTCGACACCCCGATTGGCCGGTTCCTGGAGCGCCTGCTCACCAAAGACCCCGAAGATCGTTATCGGAATGTGGATGAGGTGATCGGCGCGTTGTGTAGGGCGACCGGATTCCCGCGTCCTCGCGAGAGCCTGGCTATTCGGGAGAGTTATCTCCAGACCGCGTCCTTCGTCGGCCGCGAAGCGGAAATGCGAACGCTGGTCGATCTGATCGACAGCATTCAAAACAATAAGGGCGCGATTTGCCTGGTTGGCGGCGAGAGCGGCGTCGGGAAATCGCGTTTTTTGAACGAAATACGGGTGCATGCCCTCATCCAGAATATTCCCGTCCTGCAAGGGCAGGCGATTGCCGAGGGCGGCGCGCCGTACCACGTCTGGCGTCGGGTGCTTCAGTGGCTGCCCATCGTCACCAACCTGACCGAGTTAGAAGCCCAGGTCATCAAAGACTTTTTGCCTTCTAGCTCAGAAACCTTTCAGGAGGTCCAAAGCGCGCCAGAGTTATCGGGGCCGGCGGCGCAAGATCGCCTGATCAATGTCATTGCGGACATTCTTCGACGCCACCCGACGCCAATGATTGTGCTTTTGGAAGATTTGCATTGGGCCGGCGCGGAGAGTCTTCGGCTGTTGAAGGAACTGGTGCGGGTTGTGCGTGATAGTCATGTCCTTATCGTCGGCAGCTATCGATACGATGAGACGCCCTATCTGGCCGACGAAGTTCCTGGCGCTGTGCTGTTGAAGCTGGAACGATTCAACCGGCAGGAGATTGCCGCGCTGACCCATTCGATCCTGGGGAGGGCCGAGCTAAAGCCGGAGATTGTCGATTTTCTGGAACGCGAGACGTCGGGAAACGGGTTTTTTGTCGTCGAAACCTTGCGGACGATGGCCGCGGAGACGGGCGAGCTGCGCAAAATTAGCGCCACGGCGGTCAAGACTCCAATCGTGGCTGGCGGCGTGATGGCCGTGCTCCAACAGCGGCTTAGCCGACTGACGGACGAGAGCCTGACTGTGCTGCGCTTTGCCGCGATCATTGGGCGCGAGCTTAATCTGGCGCTGCTCAATCATTTAGCCCCGGAAACCGACCTGCAAAAATGGCTCGTCTTCTGTACCGATGCCGCCGTGCTGGAGGCGCGGGAGAATCGTTGGTATTTCGCCCACGACAAATTGCGCGAGTTTCTCCTGGCGCGTTTACGGCAGGAAGAAAACACCCTGCGCGACCTTCATCACCGGGTGGCTGTCGCCATTGAAGCCGTCTTTACGGGACAGGACAGTTACGTACCGGCGCTGGCGCATCATTGGACGCAGGCGCGGAATGCTGTCAAGGCAACCTATTATCTCGAAAAGGCGGCGCTGTTCGCCATCGTGGGCGCGCCGGCAACGGTGATTGATTACATCAAGCAAGCGATGGAATTCGACTCCGAAGGCGAGAACGTTCATGCCATGCGTCAGGCGCGGCGGCATAGTTTGCTGGGGAACGCCTATTATGCGATGGGCAATTACAAACTGGCGGAAGTGCATTTAGAGGCGGCTTCGCGTTATTTGGGGGCGACGGTCACCCCCCGGCAGACCTGGCAGGTGGGCCTGGGCATTCTTCGACAGGTTGGCCTACAGTTCCTCCATCAAAAAGCGCCGTCCCGTTATCTCGCGAAAAGAGACAGCGCGCAATTCGACCGCAGCATGTATGCGGCGCTGTTCAATAAGCAGGTCGTGTACTCGTATCAAGGCGAGATGTTAAAGATTCTGCACGCGGGCCTGGTCGCGCTCAACACCATCGAAAATCTGAAGCCATCCGAAGTGGCTACCCCGGTCATGGCGTACGCCGCGCTAACGTTGTCCACCGGTCTCATGGGCTTACACTCGATTGCCGGCTATTACCTCAAACTGACGAATGCCGCGCTGCCGCAGGCGGGAACACACCCCCAGGTTCTCTCGCGCGCCTTGATCGGCATGTATGGGTTACAACGCGCGAACTGGACTGAATCGATTGAGACCATCGAAAACGTGGTCCAAAGGTTTGACCAGATCGGGGCCTTCCACAGCGCCGATGAATCGGCGTGTTATCTGAGCCGGGCCTATGCCCACACGGTAGGCTTTGACCGGGCGCTGGCATTGGCGCTGCGCAGTTACGAACGCGCGAAGCAGCGAAACGACAAGATTGTCCGCTTCCAATTGTATGTGCTGGTTGTGTTGTTGCTCACGCGCCAGAACAGGCTTTCCAGCAACGACTTTGATGACATCGTTTTGCTTACCCAGGCATCGGATGCGGAGACGTTATTTAGCGAGGCGTTTGAAGCCAATGCGCTGAACCGGGGGTTTTATCACGCGGTTCGCGCCCTGGTGCACCTGGCGACCGGCGACACGGCGGAGGCGTTCTTGAGCCTGCGCGAAAGCGCGCAAGGCGCGCTCAGCCGTGGCATCGAACGGAGCGTGCTGTACTTTGAGCTTTATGCGGCCATAGCCGAGGTGGGCCTGTCTTTTATGAATTCCGCTGTATTGGCGCAGGTCGAGCAGGCAGAGGCGACAGCCCTATTTCAGCAATCAGTGCAACAGCTCGCAAAGTATGGAAAAGTGTTCACGTTCGCCCAACCGAGGGTGCGCCTCTATCAAGGCTGGGAACGTAAGCTGAAGGGGCAGCCCCTTCAAGCGTACAAGCTTTGGCGGCAGGCTTTATCGTCCGCCGAAGCGCTACACATGCCGTATGAGGCCGGTCTGGCGCACACCGTCCTGGCCCAGGCTGGCGACCTTTCTGATGAGGAACGTCAGGACCATCTCCAGGCGGCCATGCGGCTGTTCGACCAGATGGACGCCGGTGACGCGCCCGCGAAATCCCGTTCAGACTAGACGACCGCGCCCGCGACCCGGTCCAGCCTGGAGGCGCGCAGCGGGCCGGGATCGGTTCCATTCAGCAGAAAGTCGACCGCGCGCTCGGCCGTGCCCGCGCCCATCGCCAGCCCGTGGCCGTTGAAGCCGACGGCGAAGCCCACGCGCGGCTTGCCGGGCAGCGCGCCGACCATCGGCAGGCCGTCGGGCGTGAAGCCCATGATGCCGGCCCAGCGGCGTTCGACCGGCTCGGTCACGTCGGGGAAGCGCTCGCGCAGGTAGGCGTCGAGGATGCGCTGCACCGGGTCTGTCGTGCGGTCGTCGGTGGTGTCGTGTTCCAGCGCTTTATTCTGCTTGCGCCCGCCGCCGATCAACAACCGGCCGTCGAAGGTGGTGCGGTAGTACATGAAGCCGTAATCGCTGTAACCGCAGGTGTTGAAAATGGCCGGGTCTTTCAGTGGCGCGGTCACCAGGCACTGCGCGCGGGTAGGGATAATACGGCCGATGAAGTACGGGTCGATGTGGATGGAGTAGGCGTTGGTGCACAGCATGACGTGCCGGGCGATGAAGCGGAATTGGCGCGTATAGACGGTGACTGTCTCGCCGTTCTGCTCGATGCGATACAGCTCGTTGTTGCTGACCATTTCCGCGCCGCTCGCCTTCAGCACGGCGACCGTCAGCTCGTAGGGCTGGACCGCGCCATCCCACGGCTGCTCAATGGCGGCGTGGTAGCCGCGCCGAAGCGGATCGCCGCTGTGGTACTGAACCTCGATTTTGTCGGCGTGTAGGGCGCGCGCGGCCAGTTCCAGCTCTTTCGCTTCGGCGGCGCTTTCCGCCAGCAGCATCGAGCCGCAGTTGGAGATGCGCACGCCGCCCCCGGCCGCGATCTGCCGCCAGAAGGCGTGCGTCCGCTGCGATAGCTTCCACAGCTCGCGGCTGGTGTCAGCGCCGTAGTGTTCGGCGGCGGTGTGGTAGTAGGTGTCCAGGCCGGTAATCATGAAACCGGCGTTGCGGCTGCTCGCGCCCAGGGCCACGTCGCGTTGGTCGGTGATGGTCACCTGCCGGCCCGCCTGCCCGGCGAAATAGGCGGCCGCGCAGCCGACGAGGCCCGCGCCCACCACCAGAAAGTCGACCTCACGAATGGGCTGCGTATCGTCGGCCTGCCAGATTGAGACGGTCATGGTCGCTTGTCCTCGGCGCATAAAAACAGGGGAAACGCCATTGTTTCCCCTGTCTGATTCTAGCGCGCGGTCTATTCGCCGCAACAGAAAGATGCAACCGCAGAGACGCAGAGGGCACGGAGTTTCGCAGAGGCTTTTTATCATTGATTCTCTGCGAACCCTCTGCGTTCTCCGCGTCTCTGCGGTTTGTTTTCGCGTCGTTACGCCTTGACGACGATGGTGTTGGCGATCTTGTCGTGCCAGCCCTGGCGGTTCTCATCCCAGGTCGCCCACAGCCAGCCCAGCAGCAGGATGGCGGAGTTGAGGTAGGTGCCCAGGTAGCGCAGAATGGCGTCGGTGGCTTGCAGCGGCTCGCCGCTGGTCTTGATAACGCGAATGCCCATCAGCATCTTGCCGACCGTCTGGCCGCTGTTCTGCGTCAGGAAGAACCACTGGTAGGCCAGCCCGACGAAGAAGCCGAGGCCAGCGCCCGCCCCGTGGCGCGTGCCGAACCAGCCCGCGCCGGCGACCGCGCCCAGCAGCATCGAGTCGATGATGAGGGCGACGAAGCGCGATTCAATGCTGGCGAGCGGCGCGTCAATGCTGTAGTCGCGCTTTGGTTTTTCGTAGGTGGTGGTCATCGTATCCCTTGTCTTTCGTGGACGTTGTGTCCCGCATGTCGTTACAAGGATGTATACGCGACCCCGAAATCAAAAGTTGCAGGGAGTTTTTGGAGAGATTCTGGAGCTTCGATGGACTGTGCGAGCTGAGCCGGCGCGGTCGCCTGAGGCTTCATGCAGGGTGCCCGTTTCAGCGGACGCACTGTAGCGCGTCCAATGTGCACCCAGTTAAGCAACGTTGAGCTTGTCGCGCCGTTCGCCGGAGGCGCACGGGGTCCCGCCAAAAACGGGCGGGACTACGGCCTCCTTCGTCGGCCCCTAAGCGAAGCCATCCGGCTACCCGCAGTTGCAAGCCTGCTGAAGCAGGCTGAAGACTTTGTCGGATGACACAAGTCCAGCGCTCTATAGGTACTCCCCTCGCCCCGCTTGCGTGGGAGAGGGGCCGGAGGTGAGGGGTTAAGCGCCAAAAAACCAGACGCGCTGTAGCACGTCCCTACACACTCGTTCGTAGGGACACGCTAGTGCGAAGCCTCCCTTTAGGGACAGCGTGTCCGGCGCGAAGCGCAGTAGTTAACATATCCGGTCTAAAAACTTAAACCGCCAATATGCCGGCCCCGCAACCCCGCGTCCGCTGGCGTCGCCTTAATCCCCCGCCTGGGGCGCTTGCTCGTGGTGCTGCGCCAGAACGCCCAGCATGTCTTCGACGCGGCTGAACTTGATGCGCGGGCGGCCCACGGCAGCGCCGTTCGCCAGCTCGGCCTGGTTCAGCAGTTCCCAGTCTTCAAAGCTGACGATTTCCGGCTGCTGGCGGCGGATGAACGCCTCGAAGGCCTCCCGCGTCGGCTCGGCGGGTTCAATCAGCTTGCCGGCCCTGGCGTCTTCCAACAGCATGCCGGCGGTTTCGTACGAGTCTGGCTTGTTGGTGCCGATGATGCCGGACGGCCCGCGCTTGATCCAGCCGACGACGTATTCGCCGGGGACGGTAGCCGGCACGCTGGGGTCGATAACGCGGCCCTGCGCGTTGGGAATGACGCCCTTGCGCGCGTCGAACGGGACGCCGGGCAGGGCCACGCCCATGTAACCGATGGAGCGGAAGACGAGATCGACCGGCAGGATTTCGGTCTGGTCGGTCGGGCGCGGGCGCAGGCTGCCATCGTCGGCCTGGTACAGCTCGTTCTTGACGATCTTGATCGCCTCGACGCGGTCGGTGCCGATGATTTCGACCGGCGATACCAGGAAGCGCATGATGATGCGGCGCGGCTTGCCGGCCGGGCCTTCGGCGGCGAAGCGCAGCAGCGTCTGGACGTTGCGTTCGGCCATGCGGTCGTCGCCGGCCACCATTGCCGCCGAGCTGAGCGGGTCGAGCTCGGCCTCTTCGGCGGTGACGACGACGTCCGCGCCTTCCAGCTCGCCAAACTCTTTCAATTCAGGGTTGGTGAAGGCGGCCTGCGCCGGCCCACGGCGGCCCAGCAGGTACACTTCGCGCACGCGGCTGCGGCTGAGCGCCTCCAGCGCGTAGTCGGCAATGTCGGTCTTCGCCAGCTCGTCGCGCATGCTCGCCAGGATACGGGCGACGTCCATCGCCACGTTGCCGTTGCCGATGACGGCGACGCGCTCGGCGTTCAGGTCGAAAGTCAGGTCGCGGAAGTCGGGGTGGGCGTTGTACCAGCCGACGAACTCGGTGGCCGGGTGGCTGCCGGGCAGGTCTTCACCGGGAATGCCCATCTGCCGGTCGGTTTGCGCGCCGACCGCGTAAATGATGGCGTGGTAGTAACGCAGCAGGTCGTCGTGCGTCAGGTCCTCGCCCAACGTGACGTTGCCATAGAAGCGGAAGCCCGGCGACGTTGCGATCTTGTCGTAGACTTTGGTGACCGACTTGATCTTAGGATGGTCGGGGGCGACGCCGCCGCGCACCAACCCGTAAGGCGTCGGCAGCCGCTCCAGCATATCGATCTCAATCGTCAGATCGGTTTGCTTCTGCAGAAAGTCGGCGGCGTAGAAGCCGGATGGCCCTGAGCCGACGATAACGACGCGGAGCGGGTTTCCCGGCGTGCCTGGTTGTGAAGTCATAGTGAATCGTTCCTCTTCATTTTGTGCGGCATTTCACATAAGCGTTTCACAGCTCGCCACCTGCCGCATTCCGGCTGCCGTGTCATTCAGCATTTGCAGTAACGCACTAATTTGGAGTTCAGCCCGCTCCGTTGCCGACCGCGATGACGAGGTCTTTGGAGAAGGGCGTCAGCGAGACGAGGTTTCCGTCGTTGTCGATCAGCATTGTGTCTTCGACACGCACGCCGAAACCCCGGTCGGGGTAGTACAGGCCGGGCTCAATCGTCAGCACCATACCCGGCCTCAAGATATCTTTCGACATGCCGCCCAAACGCGGCCGCTCGTGGATGTTGAGCCCCAGGCCGTGGCCGAGCGAGTGGACGTAACCCTCGTTCGAGCCGGGGGCGCTGCGCGGGGTGGCGTGGCCCTTGCTCTCGAAATAGTCTTCGACTGCCGCTTGCAGCGCCGCGCCTTCCATGCCGGCGCGGAAGACTTCGACCGCCACGTCGAACGCTTCCATCACGTCGTCGTAGGCCGCCTGGACTTCCGGCGGGGCGTAGCCGATGCACCACGTGCGCGTCATGTCGTGGAAGTACCCGCCGCCCAGCTCGTGCGGGAACAGGTCGAACACAATCGACTGGCCGAGCCGGAGCTGCTGCGGGTCTTCGCCGCGACTGTGCGGGAAACCGGCGTCGCGGCCCTGGGCGAAGATCATGTGCGCGTCTTCCAGGTCGCGGTCGAGCAGCGCGCGGCGCACCAGCCGGCGCACGTCGCCAATCGTCAGCGGCGCGCCGTCGGCCTTATAGAGCGCGTCGTCCTGCACGCGGGCGGCGCGAATGGCGTCGAGCGCTTCCTGCATGGCGTCGTTGGTCTTGCGGGCGACATCCTGCATCCGGGCGATCTCGTCGGCGTCTTTGGTGAGGTAGGCTTCGTCGAACAGCGTCAGGCCCATCTCGCCGGCGAACTGGTACCGCGGGTAGGCGGCCTGGAGCAGCTCAACCAGCGCCAGGACGACGTGCAGGTCGCCGACGCCGTAAATGCCGACCTTGCCTTCGGGCACGCCGAGCACGTCCAGGCACTTGCCCCAGAGCAAAATCTCGGCTTTGGTGCGGTCGCCCTGGGTTTCTTTGAGCATCTGCGGCCAGCCAACCTCGCTGGTGGAGACGACGCGCAGGCCCGACTTGGCGGCTTCTTCGGTTTCCATCGGGTTAGCGAAGATGACGGCTGCCTCGCCGCGCTTTTTCATCACCAGCCCGCTGGTGATCGCCGCGCCGGAGGTCAGGTAGTGGCGCGGGGCGCTAAACGGGTCGCCGCAGATGACGACCAGCGCCGCCAGCCCACGCCGCTCCATCAATTGATCCAGATCCGCTCTCAAATTCGCAATCCTCTCAGCCTGCGCTGCTTCGGGTGTGCACCGGGCGCAAAAGGCGACACCCGATTCCAGCCACATTCTATTATAGACGCGGAACGACTCCCAACCAGTAATCGGATGATGAGTATGACGTTTGACAGCGATTTGAATCGCAAAGGACATCCCTGGCGCATGCTGATGGCGCTGCATTTGTCATCGCGGCGGACGTCGGGCAATGGTGCATCGCCACCGTTTGACCGTTTTTACGGTGAAATACGGTGAATCAGGTCTTTTCTCTCTCAAATCCCCGGAAAAACGGATCCGTAACGGTGGCCAACGGTGAGCGTCAAAAGTGCGAAACGGTGATGAACGGTCGGCCTGTTCACGTGGCCTCCTTCCGTCGGGTGCGAGCAAAGGTTATCAGGGAACAGCTGGACAGGTTGACGAGCAGGTGCTGTTGCGTCGCCCGCGCGGAACCTCACCCCCTAACCCCCTCTCCAAAGCCAAAAACGGGCTTTAGAGAAGGGGGACCGGATCGTCTCAACAGGTCAATATCTCGACTGGCTCCCCCTCTCTATCGCTGCTTTTTGCGATGGAGAGGGAGGCGGGGGGTGAGGTTCCGCGCTGCCTTTGCCTGCACCCCGTACGTCGAACATGGGGCGGCGTCATGCCTAAAATGGTATCATGGCAAAGAATTATGGCAGATGTTACGAACGATGGACGCTCGGCTAAATTGCGCGCGGAAACCAGAACGGAAACGCGATGGGATTGATCTCGTACATGCAGGGGGCGGAACCGTATTGGCACATGGGCGGCGACACCGGCTGTTTGGTGCTGCACGGCTTCACCGCCTCGCCGGCTGAGGTGCGCTGGCTGGCGCAACACCTGGCGGCGCAGGGGCACACCGCCTACGCGCCGCGTCTGGTCGGGCATGGCACGACGCCGGCGAACCTGGCGCGCACGCGTTGGCCGGACTGGTACGCGACCGCGCTCGACGGCTACCACATGCTGCGGGCCTCATGCCGGCAAGTAGTGGTCGTCGGCCATTCGATGGGCGGGCTGCTGGCGCTGCTGCTGGCGTCGGACCAGCCGGTCGATGGCGTGGCGGCGCTGGCCGCGCCGATCCGCTTCACCGGGCAGGCGCGCTATTCGCGCTGGATCAACCTCGTCCGGCGCTACACCGACCAGTCCGACCGCACCGGCTTTCCCGAACGGCTGCGGCAGGCACAGTTAGCGCGCGGCGAGCCGCCGACCGGACGCGTGCGCTACGACCGCTGGCCGATGCGGGCCGTCACGGAGCTGGTGACGCTGTCGGACACGGCGCGGGCGCGGCTGCCGCAGGTGCGCGCGCCGCTGCTGCTGGTCAACAGCACGGCGGACCCGACGGTGCCGCTGGACAACGCCGACACGATTGCGGCGGGCGTGTCCAGCGCCGACATCGAGCGGCATACGCTGCACGCCGGCGAGCACATTCTGCCGCAGGACGTCGAACGCGAGACGGTGTTCGCGCTGACAGCGGCGTTCGTGGCGCGGCTGGCGCGGGAGAAAGCAAGCGGTAGGTAAGTTGTTGCGTTAGTCGTTGAACTGTGTCGTTCGTTCGCCGGAGGATAAATCCCCCGGCTACGTATAGGTTAAAGTACCCTAAAGGGCACTCAGACAGGTGTCGGGTCATCGAAAGATGACCTTCTGAGCGGGCTTTAGCCTGCTTTCACCTATACGTAGCCGGATGATTCGCTGAGCGGGCCGAGGTACGAGGCCATAGTCCGATGAAGGAGGATCGCTTGCGCATCCGGCGAGCGGCGTGACAAGGCTCGTTCGCCCATCTCGGATTATTTCATCAACATCTGGTCCCGTCGGTCATGGGCGCTGCGCAGAGGGTAGTGAGGCTGGCTTAGCGTTCGCCTAGACTTGCTGCGCCGCGACCGAGGCTATGATAGAATGGTTGGGAAATGTCAATCGTAATGGGGATGCGCTGCCGAAAGAGGACACTATGGTGACTGGTTTGCTCAATCAATTTCGCGTGACGATGCGGCTGTTCCGCGACCCGCGCGTGCCGATCTGGAAAAAAGCGGTGCCGGTGCTGGCCCTGCTGTATATCGTCTCGCCGTTCGACTTCGTGCCAGACATCATCCCCGGCCTGGGCCAGCTCGACGACATTGGTATTCTGCTGGCAGCCATGCGCCTGTTCGAGATGATCTCGCCAGAGGCGGTGGTGGTCCAGCAGCGCCGGTCGGTCGAGCGCGAGCACGGCAAATGAGCCGTCGAAAATAACGCGTAACGAATCAAAACGGGCAGCCACACGCTGCCCGTTTTGAGTCAATGCGAGTGAGGATTGAGTGCGGCGCGGTTACAGCGTGCGCTCCCAGCGCTCCAGGCGCGAGACGGACGGCCCCATCACGGAGGTGTAGAGCGCGGTTGCGCCTTCGGAGAACCCGGCGACGGTGGCATGGACCCCGCCGAGCGCTTTCAGACGGCGCAAGCCTTCGTACATGATCTGCCGGGCGAGTCCCTTGCGCTGGTGGTCCGGCGACGCGCCGACCGGCTCGAAGTAGCCGGTTCGCGTCACGTCGTCGTACCAGAGGGTAGTGAACGCGGCCAGCTCGCCGTCGGCGCTCACCGCCACCAGATCCAGGTCGCGCCGGTAGAGCGGGCAGCGCTGGATGCTGAAATACCAGTCGTAGCCGATGTAGTGGTCGTCGGGCTCGTCCGGGTGGAAGACGCGCCACGAAAGCCAGCTCCGCGCCGGGATGTCCGCGCCGTCGCCCAGCGAGCGGATGCTGTAGCCGGGCGTCACGTCGGCAGCCGGTATCGGCGTTGCCAGCGAGCGGCCGAACTGGACTTCCGGCCAGTCGCCTTTCTCATAACCGCAGTCGCCCAGCAGGCGGGCGCGCAGGGCGTCGCCGCCGTTGGCCCAGACCGTCAGCCGCCGTACACCGTGCTCGTCAGGCTCCGCGAGCTGGGCTTCTGCTGTGGCGACCATCGCCGTTTCCAGCTCCGGCGTGCGTTGGTCGGGGTCGACGTGCAGGTAGGCCTGCCCACGGCTCTCCGGCGTCAGCACCCCGGCGATGCGGCCATCGGCCGTCTCGAAGAGCGTCACCGCCTGGTCGAGCGCATAGTGTTCCAGGCACTCATTGCCGAAGTAGCGCCAGTAGTCCAGCCGCGCCACCTGCCAGCTCAGCTCCCGGCGCTGGTTGCGCAGAAACACGTCGCGCAGGAAGGCGCGAATTCGCCAGTAATCGTCGTCGTCCTGGCAGGGGCGAATCGAGAAGTTCATGTGTGGCTCCTGCCGCGTCATTGACCAGACGGGCCGGGTGGTAGGGTTGCGGGGGTACGGCCACACCGCGCCGTTTTAGCCGAGGCGTAGGCGCTGGGCCTGGACCTCGTTCATCGCCTCGATGGTGTCTTGCAGCGAGGTCACTTCGTCCTGAATTTCCAGGCGCAGGCGCTGGGCGCGCGAGCTGTCGACGTCTTTGGTGCCGAGCAGCGACATTTGCGCATAGATCGTGCCGAGCGACGACAGCGTGCTTTCGAGCTGAATTTCCGCTCGCTTGATGCTGTTGACGGTCGCTTCCAGGTTGCTTAGCTGCTGTTCCAACTGCTGGACCTGATTTTCCAGGTCGGCGCGCACTTCCGGGTCGTTCTCGCGCGACAGGCGCAGCTTGGCCTTTTCGAGCTGCTGCGGCACGGCGCGGCGGTCGCGTTCGACCAGCGCATTGCTCTCGAAGGCGTCGACGTGCAGCGCCAGGTCGTACATGTGGGCGATCCACTCGTTGACATCCTGCACCGTGGTTTGCAACTGGACGCGCATGGCGCCGGAATGGCGGCCCACCAGCGTCAGCATATTGCGGCGGTATTCGAGCGCGCGTTCCAGCCGCTGGCGCGAAACCGGGTTGCGGATCTGGCGCAGGTCGTACTGGTTCTCGAACTCGCGCGAGACAGCTTCCTGGGCGGCGGCGGGGTCGGTCAGCGCCGAGACGACCAGCGCCCCTTCGGCGATGAGGCCGCCGACAATCCAGAACCACGGCTCCCACCACGGGAACGGGTATGGGAAGAAGAAAAACAGGATGGCGGTAATCGCCAGTGTGACGGCGGTTTCCCAGCGGAAGAGGGCGTTTGTCACTATCGCGCCGAGGGCGCGTTGTCGCGTGTTTTCGGTCATTCGTTGCCGTTTATCTCCGTGCCTTCATGTTCCTATACGTAACGACACGAAGCACAGTTGCGGGAGAAGGGCAGGACTGAGTAAAAGCAAAGGACTGAGGTCCGAGGACTGAGGACTGAGTGAGGACGTTTCCAATGAATGGTCATTTCCATATCGGAGAATCGTATCCACTCAGTCCTCAGTCCTGTTCAACTCAGTCCATGCTTTTACTCAGTCCTCAGCCCTCAGTCCTATGGTTTTTAGCTTTCGTTGCTCATCGTGCCGGCGTCGGTCGTTTCCGCCGCGCCGCCGCTGCCGCCGCTCGCGCCCAGCAGGCGACGGCGACGCTCTTCGAGCTGGCGGTCGATCTCGCCGCTGCGGACGACATCGTCGATCTGGTCGGAAATGTTGCGGGTCGCCATCTCCAGCCGGGCGTCTTCGGTGTCCAGGCGGGTGCGAATCTGGTCGGCCAGACCGCTGATTTCCTTGTCGCCGACGCTCGACAACTGGTCGAGGCTCTTGATGGTCTTGGTGGTCGTCTTCTTGGCTTCGGTCAGCTCGATCAGGGCGCGCAGGTGCTCGCGTTCCTGGCGGATGGCGGTCAGACGCCCTTCCAGCTTCAGGCGCATGTCGAGCATGGTCTGGTACTGGGTTTCCTGCGCCTGGTACTGCTCGAAGTATTCCTGGGCAAGCTGCTGCTTGGTGTTCAGCTCGGCCTGGGCCGCGCCGGCCAGGTCGTCCTTGCCCTTCACGATCAGCGTGTCGATGTCGCGGTCCAGCTTTTCGGCCTGTGACGCGAACTCCTCGTACTTACGCTTGAGCGTGCGCACAGTCCCGCCGACGGTCGCCGCCGAGTCTTCGAGCGCGTCGAGGTTCTTTTCCGCCTGGCGAATGTATTCGTCCATGACGGCGACCGAATTCGACTCGAGCGCGCGGTCTACGATGCTGTGTAGACTCGCGTTAATCATGGTGTTGATCTTATCAAAGAGTGTTGGTGCCATGAGCGGGTTGTCTCCTGAGAACGGTTGACGCGGTGTGCAGATATAGGTCGAGTGTAACATAAAGACTGACGGCTTGCAGTCCTCTAATCTGTTCTCTATACGTGGAATGCCGGCAAAAGTCGCGCCCTGGCGGGGGGCAAAAGCGAGTGATGAGTAACGAGTGATGAGTAGCGTCAATTGATGTTGGCGCGAGTCTGGCGAAGGCCCAGATCACACCGCGTGGAATCCGTCAATCGCGCGTAATCGACCGGCGGACGCGCTGTAGCGCGTCCCATGTGCACCAAGTTAAGCGACGTTGAGCTTGCCGCGCCGGTCGCCGGAGGATAAATCCTCCGGCTACGTATAGGTGAAAGCAGGCTGAAGCCCGCTCAGACGCCGCATGAGGGTAGCACATTGACGTGTAATCACCGCTCTATTGAGCGTAAAAACCCCTTAACTTGGTGCATATGGGACGCGCTACAGCGCGTCCGGGCGCGAAGCGCCATTTCCGCTCTTGCTCGTCAAACTTCATTAGGGCGCTCAGACGGTTGACTGGCTGTCGGACATGCCGGTAAGAGGATCTTCTGAGTCGGCTTTAGCCGACTTTCACCTATACGTAGCCGGGGGATTTATCCTCCGGCGAGCGGCGCGACAACACCGCGCACGAGCACAAGCCCTTACTCAGAGCGTGTTTGTAAATAGATTCATTACGAACCCCTCACCCCGGCGCTGGCGCGCCACCCCTCTCCCACTCCGGGGAGAGGGGCACTGATAGGGCATAATTGTGAGGTTGTCGAGCGAAAATCCGGTACCTGAAACCGTAATATTCGCTTTTACAAACACGCTCTCATCACTCATCACTCGTTACTGACTTCACGCGAGCGGCAATATGAGGCTGAAGGTGCTGCCGCCGCCCAACTGGCTGTCGACGTGGACGCGCCCCTGGTGCAGCCGGGCGATCCCCTGGGCGATAGCCAGCCCGGAGCCGGTGCCCTGGTCCTCGTGCTGGTCGCGGTCGACCTGAAAAAACACGTCCCAGATCGAGCTGAGCTGGTCTTCGGGAATGCCGCGGCCAAAGTCCCGCACCCACAGGTGCAGCTCGTCGTGGTCGACGTGCGCGCCGACCACGACGGGGCTGTCTGGCGGCGAAAACTTGAGCGCGTTGCTGATGAACTGCGACAGCGCGATTTGCAGGTACTCGCGGTCGGCGGTGAACGGGGGGATGTCGCCGGCGACCGCGACCTGGCATGGGCGATCCGGCTGCTGGCTGTGCACGGCCCGCTCGACCAGCATTTCGAGCAGGGCGGGCAGGTCTTCGATGGGGGTGCGCCGCCATTCAAAGGTGCGCTCGGAGTCGCCGGTTTCCAGCTCGACCAGCAGAATGAAGTTTTCGATCAGCCGGCGCAGGCGGCTAGCGCCAGAGCCGACGCCCTTCAGAAACATCAACAGCTCATCTTCGCTCATATCGACCGGCGACTCGACGTTGAGCATGTCGGCGTAGGCGACGACGAAGGTGAGCGGGGTGCGAAACTCGTGGTTGAGGATGGTCAGGATGTTGCGCTTGAGCGCGTTGACGTTGTCGGTCTGGGCGTTCGCCAGCGCCTGCTGGCGTTTCAGCCGCGCTTCGACGGCGATGAGCAGCTCTTCGCCGTCGAACGGCTTGACGAGATAGTCGTCGACGCCGAGGATTTTGCCGCGCTGCATGTCGGCTTTGTCGCTCTTGGCCGTCAGGTAAATGAACGGGATGGTGACCCACTTGGGCTCTTCCCGCACCGCTTGTAGGAGCTGCAAGCCGTCCATGTGCGGCATCATGATGTCGGAGACGATCAGGTCAGGCAAGATGGCGACGTGGCGCAGCACCTCCAGCGCCTGGACGCCGTTTTCGGCGGTCAGCACCGTGTAGCCGTCTAACTCCAAAATTGCGCGGATGCCGTCGAGTAAATTGCGATCATCCTCGACGATCAATATTTTCGCCTGGCCCATAACGCACAGCCCCGTTGTATTCGCGAAGCACGACAAGCCCGAACGGGCGTGGTACAGTACCTATCTTACGCTATCTTACGGCTTTCTGGATAGATGGTCGCGCTGAATGTCGAGCAGGTCCGCCAGCAGGCCGAAGCCGGTTTGTTGGCGGCCCGCGCCTGGGCCGACCAGCGTTACGTCGCCCAGCAAGTCGGTCGTGTAGGTGATGGCGTTGGTCGGGCCAGACACGCCCGCCAGCGGGTGGCTGATGGGAATCCGCTGGGCGCGCACCGAGCCGCCTTCGAGGGTGACGTGGGCGATCAACTTCCAGCGTTCGCCGGCCGCGCGCGCCGCTGCCACGTCTTCCGGGGTGATGGCGCTGATGCCGCTCACGTCCAGGTCGCTCAGGCTTAACGGCACGCCGAAGACCGCGCGGGCGACGATCAGCGCTTTGGCGGCGGCGTCCCAGCCGTCCACGTCGCCGCCGGGGTCGGCTTCGGCGTAGCCCAGCGCCTGCGCCTGGGCGAGCGCGTTGGCGTAGGACATGCCGCTTTCCATCTCGGTCAGGATGTAGTTGGTGGTGCCGTTCAGAATGCCGCGCGCCTCGCGAATTTCGCAGCCGGCCAGCGCGTTCAGCGCCAGCCGCAGCGACGGCGTCCCGGCCATGACGGTCGCCTCGAAGCCCAGGTGTTTGCCGTGGCGCGCGGCCAGCTCGGCCAGCTCGTCGTAGGCCAGGGCGACCGGGCCTTTGTTCGCCATGACGACGTGCATGTTGGCGTTCAGCGCGGCGCGGCAGTAGTCCAGCGCCGGTTGGGCGGTGTCCAGGTTGGTGTAGCTGGTTTCGACCATCACGTCCGCGCCGCTGGCGGTCAGGATGTCCTGCGGCAACAGGCCGCGTTCTAGCCCGGCGGCGTCCGGGTAGGCGTCCAGGCCGCCGGACAACATCGCCGCCAGCAGTCCGTCCGGGTCGAGGCCATCCAGCCGCAGCAGGCTGCCGCGCGAGCGGGTGGCGACGCCGACGATGGTCGGGGCGAAGCCGTGGCGCGTTTGCAGGTCGTCGCGTTTGGCGCGCAGAATTTCGGCCAACCCCTGGCCGACAACCCCAAATCCGATCATGACCAGCTTCATCTGGAAACTCCTGCGACAGTGTGAGCCAATAGTGACGGCAGGCCTCCGCTATGCCCGGTGGACCTGGGGCGCGCTTGCGGCTCATTGTTACGGTCGATTATACTGGGCGGACCCGACTACGTCGAAGGGTTCAAAGTCGTAGACACTCTGGAGAAATAAAATGATTAGCGAGACGTCGGTGCGGCCAGGCCCATTGGGGCAGGCAATTATCGCCCGTGACGAAGAGATCATGTCCGGCTCGATGAAGCCGCGCTATCCCTTCGTGATGGATCATGGCCTTGGCGCGCGCGTCTGGGATGTGGACGGCAACGACTATATTGACTTTGCCGCCGGCATCGCCGTGAACGCCACCGGCCACTGTCATCCACGCGTTGTCGCAGCCGTTACCGAGCAGGCGCAGAAGTTTCTGCACATTGCCGGCACCGACTACTACTACGATGTTCAGGTGCGTCTGGCCGAAAAACTGGCCAGCATCGCCCCATTTGACGAGCAAGCGCGCGTCTTTCTGTGCAATTCGGGCGCGGAGTCGGTCGAAGGCGCGGTCAAGCTGGCGCGCTGGTACACCGGCCGCCAGAACGTGATCGCCTTCTTTGGCGCGTTCCACGGCCGCACGATGGGCGCGCTGTCGCTGACGGGCAGCAAGGTCGTCCAGCGCGATGGCTTCGGCGCGATGGTGCCGGGCGTTTACCACGTGCCCTACAACAACCCCTACCGCTGCCTGCACATGCGCGAAGAGGCCGCCTGCCAGGCGCACTGTACCTGCGCCGACTACATCGAGGACATCCTCTTTAAGAAGATCGTCGCGCCGGAGTCGGTCGCGGCCATCATCATGGAGCCGATTCAGGGCGAGGGCGGTTACGTGGTGCCCGACCGGCGTTTCGTGCAGCAGCTCCGCGACATTTGCGACAAGCATGGCATTATGCTCATCGCCGACGAAGTGCAGAGCGGCGTTGGCCGCACCGGCAAATGGTGGGCCATGCAGCACCACGGCATCGAGCCGGACATCGTGTGCAGCGCCAAGGGGCTGGCGAGCGGCCTGCCGATTGGCGCGATCATCGCCCGCGAGCACATCATGAGCTGGCCGCCCGGCGCGCACGGCAACACGTTCGGCGGTAACCCCATCGCCTGCGCCGCCGCACTGGCGACGCTGGAGCTGATCGAAGAGACGTACATGGCGAACGCCGCCGAGCAGGGCGTCTACCTGATGGACGCGCTGGCCGAGCTGAAGGAACGCCACCCCACTATGCGCCACGGCCGCATTCAGGGCATCGGCCTGATGATCGGCGCGGAGCTGGTGCGCGACGAGAAACGCACGCCGGCCAAGGACATCCGTGACCGGATGGAGCTGCTGGCGATTGAGAATGGCCTGCTGGTGCTGGGCGCGGGCGAGAGCACGGTTCGCTTCTGCCCGCCGCTGATGATCGAGCGCGAAACCATCGACGTGGGCTTGCAGCGCTTCGAGGACTCGCTGACGCAGGCCGAGCGCGAGGCCGGGCTGCTGTAACCATCAACCGGTGTGGCGCGCCGTCTCGGTGTCTTAGAGGGCATCTGAGAAGGGCGCTATCGAACCCCTCACCCCGGCGCTGACGCGCCACCCCTCTCCTACTCCGGGGAAAGGGGCACCTAGAGAGCCATAAAACCGGCAGGCGATAGACTTCAGCCTGCTTCAGGATGCTGTTGGCGAAATCGAATAGGCTGAATGGAGAGAAAAAGGGGTAGAGTGAGAGCGATTGAGCGCCGACAAAACGAGGTGAAAAATGTCGCTGCCAGCGAGCCGATTTGAGGAAGTGCCGGAGGAAACCGCGCGCATTGCCCGCCGGGCCTTTCGCAAAGCCAGCCTCTATATGCGGATGCGGGATGCGTTGGGACAGTTGTATGCGGATGACGATTTTGCCGACTTGTTTCCGACCCGCGGCCAGCCAGCCGAAAGTCCGTGGCGGCTGGCGCTGGTGTCGGTGATGCAGTTTAGCGAGAATCTGAGTGATCGACAGGCGGCGGAGGCGGTGCGCGCCCGGATCGACTGGAAATATGCCTTATGCCTGGAGCTGGACGATGCCGGCTTTGATTATTCGGTGTTAAGTGAGTTTCGCAGTCGCTTGGTCCATGAAGGGGCCGAGCGCTTGTTGTTCGAGCGGATGCTGAGCCACTTTCAAGCCGCCGGCCTGGTTAAAGCGGGCGGGCGCCAGCGCACCGATGCGACCCATGTCCTGGCAGCGATCCATCCCTTGAACCGGATCGAGTTAGTCGGGCGGACGTTGCAGGCGGTTTTAGAGGAAGTGGCGCGGGAAGCGCCGAGCTGGCTGAAAGCCCAGGTCACGCCGGATTGGTTTGAGCGCTATAGCCGTCAGATCGAGGCGTCACGGTTACCGAAAGCCAAAGCCGAGCAACGAGCGTTGGCCGAGCAGATTGGGCGCGATGGGGCGCATCTCTTGGCGCGGCTGGAGGCCGAAGCGCGCCTGGCAACCGTAGCTCAAGCCGCCATCGTCGCCACCCTCCGGCAGGTGTGGCAGCAAGAATACGAACTGACAACCGACGGTTTGCGTTGGCGCGAGCAGGCCGACTTGTCATCCTCGTCGGAACGGATTGTGTCCCCTTTTGAGACCGAGGCCCGTTGTGGGGTCAAGCGGGAGACGGTTTGGCTCGGTTACAAAGTTCACCTGACGGAGAGTTGCGACGAGGCTCTGCCCCACCTGATTACCCAGGTCGAGACGACCGTTGCCACTACCAGCGACTACGAAGCGCTCACACCCATCCAGGCCGATCTAGCCCAACGGCGCTTGCTGCCCAGCGAGCAACTGGTCGACAAAGGCTATGCCTCCGCCGAAGCGCTGGCGCACAGTCAGCGCGAACACGGGATTAACCTGCTCTGTCCGGTGCAAACCGATCCGCAGTGGCAAGCGCGCAGCGCCGACGGCTTGAGCCTGTCCGACTTTCGCATTGACTGGGAGCAGCAGCAAGTCCGGTGTCCACAGGGGCATGTCAGTCGTCACTGGACGCTGACCGACCAGGCGCATAAACCGCTGATCCGAGTTCAGTTTCGGCGTCAGGATTGCCAGCCCTGTCCGGTGCGTGACCACTGCACCCACGGCGACTTCCGTCAGCTCGGCTTTGCACCACAGCCGCTCTTTTTCGTTCTGCAGCAAGCCCGTCAGCGCCAACAGACACCGGAGTTTTGGCAGCGTTATGCCATTCGCGCTGGGATTGAAGGCACCATCTCCCAGGCTGTGAATAGCTTTGGCGCGCGCCGTTCTCGCTACCTCGGTCAAGCCAAAACCCATCTGCACAATCTCTTGACGGCGACCGCGCTCAATCTGCAGCGCGTGCTTGCCTGGTTGGACGGCGCCTCGCGTGCCCGGACACGCAGCTCTCATTTTGCGGCTTTGGCCTCATGATCCATTTCGCCAACAGCATCCTTCAGGATGCTGTTGGCGAATTATGGTTTGCGGTCACGCCACAGACCCCTCACCGCCAACCCCTCTCCCACGCAAGCGGGGAGAGGGGAGCAAGAAGGTCATTTTGCGGTCTATTTCGATTTCGCCAACAGCATCCTTCAGCAGGCTTTCACCTATTGCTAGCCGGATGATTTATCATCCGGCGACCGGCGCGCCAAGCTCTACGTCGCTTCACTTGGTGCACATGGGGCACGGCGCGCCGTGTCCTCGGTGTCTCACACGACGTAACCCATACAAAACGGGCGGCTCGTAGGGGCAAGGCAGTGCAAAGCCTCCCGTGGGATGCCTTGCCCTTCATCGCCCGCAAGACATCGCGCTAAACGAAACGAGGGTCGCCTATTCCGGCGGCCTTCGTTTTTGAAGGACTCAAATCGCCAAAGGGCCAGGCGTGGCGTTTCATTCCCCTGTCCGTAACCCCGTTATCGACCCGGCCGTCACGATGGGGGGATCTTCATTGACGCGCGGGTCGCGCTTGCTTGTCTGCGCCATCGGGTACGCATTTGCGATTCCGCCGCCATTACGCGCAAAACTCCTCATGGCTGGCGCACATATTTCGATCACTTGTGGTGAAGTGAGCAACCCCAGGACGCGGTCGTCCGTATAGCAAGATATATCGCGTTTCCAGAATATCTGTCGCGATGAGCGTTCAGGTTGCGTATACCGGGGCTGGCTCAACAGGTAGCGCGCAAAGCCTGGAGGCGCGGAGGCAAACGTCGTTGAACGGCAATTCATCGTCTCACTTTGGCTCATTTTGCGCGGTTCTAGCTTGTCCTGGAGGAAACCATGTGTTGTGCGATCACCATTCTTCTCTTCTTCGGCCCACGCGCTACGGCGCTGGTGTGGGCGCTGCTCGATTCCGCACGCTGGCAAGTGACGTTTGAGAATCTGGTGCTTCCCTGCCTCGGCTTCCTCTTTTTGCCCTGGACGCTGCTGGCGTATGTGCTGGTCGCGCCCGGCGGCGTCGATGGCCTGGAATGGGTGCTGCTTGTGATCGCCTTCCTGGTGGATATTGGCAGCGTGTCCGGCGGCGCATACGGGAACCGCAACCGGATTCGGCAGCGCGGCTAGGGACTAAACCCCTCACCCCGGCGCTGACGCGCCACCCCTCTCCCACTCCGGGGCGAGGGGCACCTATAGAGCATCGAGCCTGGGTCATCCGGCAAAGGCTTCAGCCTGCTTCAGCAGGCTTTCACCTATTGCTAGCCGGATGATTTATCATCCGGCGACCGGCGCGCCAAGCTCAACGTCGCTTAACTTGGTGCCTATGGGACGGTGCCACACAGGGCGCAATCCACAGAACCCGCTGACTCGTCGGGGCAGGCACGCGGCCTCCGCTAACCAACGTCGCCATAAACAAAACGAGGGTCGCCCATTCCGGCGACCCTCGTCTGTTGTGTCTAATTTTGGAGAACGGCCAGACCTGCCGTCCTAGCTGGCGTCGGTCGCTTCGGCGGTCGGCTCCGTCTCGGCCTCGTCCTCAGCGTCGGCGTCTTCGGTCGCAACCGCGTCAGCTTCGGCGGCCTCGGTCACATCGGCCTCAGCTTCCACCGTGGTAGCGGCGGTTGGCAGCGGGGTAGGCGTCGCTTCCGCGCTGCCGAGGTCGAGCGTGACCGGCAGCAGCGAGAACGTGCTCATCACCTGGGCGAGTGTGCTTTCGCCGCTGGCGATTACCGGCGCTTCGGCGGTGGCCTCGGCGTCGGCTTCCGCCGGGGCGGCGAGCGCGTTCAGGTCGACGTTGCCGGCCGCGAAGCGCAGGTTAGCGGCGTGCAGCCCGCCGTTCGTATCGTTCAGCAGTACGGCCTGGCCGCTCAGCGGGTCGCCGTCGGCGCTGCGATAACTGTAGGCGACCGAGAAGCCGCTCACGTCGCCGCGGGCGGCCGGCGCGACGCTCAGCACCGTCGCGTTGGGCTGGCGCTGGGTCAGCCAGGCTTCGGCGTCGGCTTCGCTGGCGACGCTCACGCCGGGCGTCCATTCCAGGCGCAGCGCTTCGCCGTTCGGGCCAACGATGCTGGTCGGGCCGCCGGACGCGCTGTCGTCGACGCGCCAGTTCGACGGGTAGCGGATGATGTGGCTGGACAGACTGTCGTAGTGGGCGCTCCAGTCGAACGGCGTCCCGGCGAACTGCTTGAACGGAACCAGCGAGTCGGCCAGACCGTTGACGAGGTGCACCACCATCTGGTTGGCGTTGGCCGGCGCGACCGCGCGGGTCGAGTAAATCCAGTCGCCGTCGGTCCACGAAATCTGGCGGGCGATGTACTGCTGGCGGTTGAGCGTCAGGTTGAAGTCGAGCACCAGCCGGTCGCCTTCGACGCGGCGGGCGGTTTCGTCCCACGCGCCATAGCGGGACCAACTGGCGCTGAGGTACGTCTCGTCGAACCGGGCGCTCAGCTCGTCGGCGTTGGCGGCGGGCGTCGCCGGTTGGTCGACCGTCGCCTCAATGACGCTGAGCGACGTGTTATTGACCATCGTAATCGCGGCGCGATCCGGCTCGTTCACCGGGGCCGACGGCTCCCAGCCAGTGGGCTGACCAACCGCGAAAATGCCCGATGGTTGGAGGTAAAGCTGGTCAAAAGTAATTGTGGACAACGCCGGCGGCGCGGGGAAGGTCGCCGTTGGCGCGACGGTCGGCTGCACCTGCTGGGCGGGGTTGTCCAGATTATTTCTAAACATGGGGACGACAGCGCCGGCCAACAGAACAACAATCATGAATGCGAACAGAGCAGTGCTGGCGCGTTTACCTGAATTCTGCATTGAAATGACTCCGGTAAAAAAGAGGAGCAAACCCGGCACATGATACCCTAAAACG
>Ga0351971_1028_pt1 | contig 29061 bp, 23 predicted proteins | sample BONcelFGM3001F11_FD_206746 | JGI IMG/M metagenome (GOLD analysis project Ga0351971, IMG submission 206746) | Enriched cells from coal bed in the Powder River Basin, Montana, United States - BONCAT cells FGM rep2 HSBNCT.FGM.300.1.F11 ...
CAGCATCGTTAAGGTTAGTCAGCGATTGAAGCCCATTCTTGGTAATAAAGAATCGGTTACGCTCTTCGTATTTGCCCCGATTTCGCCAGAACCAATAATATAGACAGACATAAACCACAACATCTCCAGCCTGGAGGCGGGATTTCCTCAAGCGATCCAGCATGGCGTTAAAGGTGTGGCGCTGCATTTGAGCGAAACCGCAGGAATGAAGAACGATATAAGAACGAAATAAAGGATTTGGTAGCGCAGGAAAAGCACGATAGGCAGCTAAAAGTTCAACAGATGTTTGCAAAAACTTCCCTACTCCCATTTGATTTTTTTAAGGAAAGTTATAAGAAAAGATATGGCCGGTTTCCTGATTATAATTCGAGTATCAAAGAAGAATTTCACGATGTAGAAAAGGCCTATGGCTATGGTCCCATCTACCGGGCGATTAACTGTTATTTTTCCGCCGAAGTGGTGCCAAACGGGACAGGAGCTAAAACGAGAACCATGAAGAATTTTATTACATACATTGACGATATTTTAGAACTTAGCAAGAAATCTTCATCTGTTTAGGTGGACAAAATATTATGGTTTATGTGTTTGTTTAGGTGGACATGGTTAGGTGGACAAAAAGCTGATTGTTTAAGTGGACATGGTTAGGTGGACAGAAATCGATAGATATGTGCCGATTTCTGTCCACCCACTAAAGAGGAAACAATTTAAAAATTAAAAATAGTAAGGAAGTAAAAGAACCTCTTGTACATGATCGCTCCGCTCCCATGCACCTTGTTCATGTTCTCTATGTTCTTGGAGAGAGAAAGATGATCACAGAATTGATAGCCGGGAGCACCTGGCCGGCATAGGAGAAAATTATGGCCAAACTGAAAACCAAAACTCAGGCCCCGGCGCCAGAGCCCAAGCGCGGCCGCGGCAGGCCCAAGGGCTCCACCAAGGCTAAATCCTCCTCTATATATAATAATAATAGTTGTATTAATAAGGTTGATAGTAGGTGTCTATTAAATCCAGAGATTATAGTAGTTAGTGGAGGTGAGCACTCGAATAAACCCGAAATTAAAGAGATTTTAAATGAAAAAGAATTTAAATTCCTCGAATTATATTTGTCAGGAAATTATACCAAGGAAAAGGCAATGAAAGCCGCTGGTTATGTAGGATACCATGAAAAGTATCTCTATCACTTATCTGGGAAAATTATAGAAAAGTACGAGTGTCAGGCAGGAGACCACCGAAAAATTTTCAGAGCACTGGGCGCGGGGGAGGTTGCGGTTGTCGAAGGCCTGCTGAAGCTGGCCAGGGGTGCGAAAAGCGAGATGGTACGCCTCAATGCCTGGTCCATGATCGCCAAGTGCCTCGGCCTCACCAAGGAGCAGATCGAGGGTGTCGGGGGGATTACAATCATTTTTGAGCAACCGGACCCGGCAGTGCCGCCCGCCGCCCTTGCCCTGCCTGCCCAGCCTGAGCAGGCCCAGCCCGTTGCATATAAGGCCTCTAATAGAGTGTTACAGATAACCAAATAGGTCCACATTACAGAAAAGCGGACCACAAGCCCCCAGGGGAGCGCGGCCGTCCCGGTCAGCCCCCCCGACCCGGGTAGTCATACAGGGGGAGCCCAACCCGGCCGCTCCCCGTAAGCCCTTGCAGATTAGCCGGTAAGAGGCGGGAAATTCTTCAAAGGAATAGAAAATGGTCAGTCCCCTAAAAACCATTCGGCTCATGTGCCTTAGATGCGCCGGCAGTAGCACTAAAGCGGTCAGGGAATGTCCCCAGGAGGGTTGCCCAGGTTGGCCTTTCCGGATGGGTCGACATCCCCTCCTTGCCGGTCGTCAGAATAGGGGTTCTTTCGTAAAAACCCATGGGCTGCGCCGTGGAAAAAATTCTGAAAGCACCTGACCAATGGTAAGGGTCAGGGGCAGAATCCGTTGACAGACTATCAGTAACGGAATATTATGGCTGACCAATGGACTAAATCACAGTTAATATCTCCCCGTCAGGTGGCTAAAATCCTTGGCCGGTCTGAACGATGGGTATATGACCATTGGCAGGAACTGGGGGGGACTCGGGATTTTGGCCCCTTATCCTTCTTCCCGGAGCTTTTAGATGAGCGTTTACAAAAGGCAAGATCGGAAGCGGCGGCCATGGTGCTTCGAGTTCAGGGAGAACGGGACGCTCTACAAGCAAAGCGGGTTCGGCACCATGAAGGCAGCCCAGGACGCAGAAGCAATGGCGCGAAGAGAAGCAAAAGCAGCAGCGACCCGTTTGGCGTTTTCGGAGGCGGTAAAAACCAGGCTTGAGTTTGTCCAGGCCTATTATCCGAAGGAACTCACGAACAATATTACCCGCCTAAGAAAATTCGCCAAATGGGAGCACCTGGATTGCCGGGACGTCACCACCGAGAAGGTTCGGCAAAGGCTCATCGAACTTAAGAATGAGGGCATGAAACAGGCTTACGTCAATAAACATCTGGTAGCGCTGAAATCAGTCTTTCAGATGCAGTTTGAAGAAGGGCGACTCCCACGTAACCCATGCCGGGGAGTGAAGATGATGCCGGTCGAGAGGTTCGTTAAATACATCCCCCCCGCCGACGATATTGAAAAGGTTCTGGCTCTGGCCGGCGAACTGGATAGGACCTACCTCACCGTAATCTGGCAATGTGCAGCAAGGGTGCGGGAAATCAACAACCTCACCTGGGAGGACATTGATTTTCAACGGCGCTATGCAAGGCTTTGGACCAGGAAAAAAAGAGGCGGCAACCTCACAGACCGCCTGGTGGACATGACAGATCGGTGCTTTAACGCATTTAAAAAGGCCCAATGGCTACGAAACAAGCACAGCCCTTATGTTTTTACCAACCCCCTCATGGCGCAGAAATACCCGGAGGCCCCGGCTCGGTGGAAATATGACTACCGGGACAAATTTTTTGACCGTCTTTGCCGTCTGGCCGGGGTGAGGGAGATGGGCTATCACGCCCTACGGCACCACAGGGCTTCGGAGATGGCTGACACCGGTCTGTCCCTGCCGTACATTAAAGAGCAGTTGGGACATGAAGACATTTCCACCACCTCTCTGTATCTACAGAGCCTGGGGATTAAGAGGTGAAAATATGTTGGTAAAGGTTGACGAGGGTTTCAATAAGAATCTGGTCATGGTTGCCCAATGCTTACAACATATCAGGCACTACATGATTCGCAACGAGGGGAAGCGGTTCAGAAAAGATGATTGGATCGCTGTCATACAATGGCTTAACGCGGCCAACAGGGCCTTGGGGGAAAGCATGGGGGCACTTGACCCGGATTACTTCACAAAAGCTATGGAAAAACTGGAAGAGGATTTCAAAAAAGCCTATAAAATTGACTAAGTCCTACCCGTTTCCCTACCCACTCAATTTTAACTTTATAAAACCCTTATAAATGGCGCGCCCGGAGGGATTTGAACCCCCGACACTCGGATTCGTAGTCCGATGCTCTATCCGGACTGAGCTACGGGCGCCTGGTTGAGCTGCACTGACGATTTGATAATCTTTTATTTTATACCCCTTGATCGGAAAAAGGTCAACTGATTATCCCGGGGAAACGGCATGCCGCCGGGGTGCAGGGCCTGGGTCTAAGACCTGCGGGGCCGAGCCGGGCATACCCCGGGCTCATAAAAATTTTCTGCGCCTGTACGGCGGCATCAGACGCCGATGGGGTCCGGTTAGCTGGAGTAATATCAGGTTTATTTTCAAAGGTAATTGATGGATTATTTAAAACCAGGTCGAGACCTCTGCGAAAGTCTCTCACTCTTTCCCTCCGAATCAAAATCTGGCGTAAGCGCCCTCGCCTGCGCCTGCGCCTAAATACAGTGTGGACAGCCGAGGGCGGCTATCCTGCATGAGACTTTCGCAGAGGTCTCAAGTCGCAATCGGAAGAGGCGTAATTGTAGTGGCGCACCTGCATGGGGGCCCTTAACCCAGGGCGGACACATGGGTCCGCCCCTACAAAAAATAGCCGTTTGTTGGCGGCTTGGCATAATACCTTGATATTTTAGTTTTTTTTACCAAAAACCGAAAACTGAAAACGGTATAACCGGTCTGCGGGTCTAAAACAGGCTGGACGGGTCAATATCCAGGGTGAAGCTGAGGCGGGAGCGGGGCGGGGGGGTCCAGGCCCGGCGCAGGTGCTGGAGTAGGTGTAATAAGGGCACCCGGCCGTAGCTCTTAATCAGGATTTGCCAGCGAAACCGGCCCTGGAGGCGGGTGAGACCCGCAGGGGCCGGCCCCAGAATCCGCACCCGGGAGCGCAGGTCGGCATCCCCGGTCCGCAGGTTTTCCAGGATCGCAGCCAGGCGCCGGGCCTCCCGGGCCACGGGCGCCTCAAGGGGGCCGCTCAGGCGCACCAGGGCCAGGCGGGTAAAGGGCGGATACCCCAGTTGCCGCCTGCTGTCCAACTCTTGCTGAAAAAAGCGGTCGTAATCCTGGGATTGCACCGTTTGGAAGACATAGTGGTCCGGCTGGTAGGTCTGAATCAGCACCGTGCCCTTGGCGTCGCCCCGGCCAGCCCGCCCGGCCACCTGGGACAGGAGTTGGAAGGTGCGCTCCCCGGCATGATACTCCGGGAAGAAGAGGCTGAGGTCCGCGGCGATGACCCCCACCAGCGTGACCTGGGGGAAATGGTGGCCCTTGGTGATCATCTGGGTGCCCACCAGGAAGTCCAGCTCCCCGGCGGCAAAGGCCGTGAGGACCTTGAGGGCCCGGCCGCTGTCGGGAGCCGTATCCCGGTCCAGGCGGGCCACCCGGGCGCTGGGGAAAAGTTTTTTCACCTCCGACTCCACCTTTTCGGTGCCCACCCCGTAGCGTTTGATGGCGCTGGACTGGCATTGGGGGCACTGCTCCGGCACCGCCTCGGTATACCCGCAGTAATGGCAGACCAGGCGATCCTGGTCCTGGTGGTGGGTCAGGGCCACGCTGCAATGGCGGCACTGGAACACCTGGCCGCAAAAGAGGCAAAACATGGCCCGGGAGTACCCCCGGCGATTGAGGAACAGCAAGGCCTGTTCCCCCCGGCGGAGCACCTCTTCCAGGGCGGTGTGCAGGGGCCGGGAGATTACCTTGAGACTTTTGTCGCCCCGCTGGGTCCGCATGTCCACCAACCGGATGTCGGGCAAACTCTGGGGCGTGACCCGGTGTTCAAGGCGAAGATAGCGGTATTTGCCTTCCCGGGCTGAGTAGCAGGAGGTCACCTGGGGGGTGGCGGAGACCAGGACCACCGCGGCGCCCGCCAGCTTGCCCCGGTAGAGGGCCACGTCCCGGGCCTGGTAGAGGAGGCCGCCCTCTTGCTTGTAGGAGGGGTCGTGTTCTTCATCCACCACCACCAACCCCAGCCGGGGCAACGGGGCGAAGACGGCGGAGCGGGCCCCCACCACGATATCCACTTCTCCCACCATGATGCGGCGCCATTGATCCACCCGAAAGGCCTCGGACAGACCGCTGTGGAGCAGGGCGACCCGGGGGCCGAAGCGCCGCCGGAAGGCCTGGGCCACGGGGTGGGTCAGGGCGATCTCCGGCGCCAGGACCAGGACCTGGCGTCCCCCGGCCAGGGCATGGGCGGCGGCGTTCAGGTAAACCTCGGTTTTGCCGCTGGCCGTGACGCCGTGGAGGAGAAACGGGGTGAACTCGTCCGCGTCAATGCCGCCGATGATGCTTGCCAACGCCTGTTCCTGGCCGGGCGCCAGGGTGAGGTTTTCCGTATTCTCCGTAAGGGCAAAAGCCGCATCAGCCTCGTGGGTGCGGAGACGGGTGCGGTCCTCGAGCCCGATCAAGCCCCGGGCGGCCAGGCGCCGCAGGCTGTCATGGCAGGAGGGGAAGCGGGGCTTGAGGTCTTTCACCGGGGTGGGGCCGGCTTCTTGAAGGAAAGCCAGGAGCGCTTGGGATTTGGGGCCCAGACGCGCCGGGGCGGCCGCGGCAGCCGGCGGTTCTACCGGAAAGGCCCAGAGTTCCCGGCGCGGCTTGGCGGCCGGCGCCCCCCCGGGGATGAGGAAACTCAACGCCTCCCCCAGGGGGTACTGATAGTAATCCGCCAACCAACGGAACAGGGGCACCATCTCCGGGCCGAACCGGGGTATGGGGTCGAGGACCTCCCGGATGTCGCGGAGCGTTCCGGGAGGGGTCTCGGAGGTCGGGCCCAGGAGATATCCCGTTACCTGACGGCGGCCCACCGGCACCCGGACCAGGCTGCCCACCTGGGCCGCGGCCGCAAGGCCCGGTGGGGCGCGATAGGTCAGGGTGTGGGTCAGGGGCAGGGCTACGGCCACCTCCCAGAGATCGGCCAGGTCTTGATGAGTCGTATTCGGGGAGGTGGATACCGGCATAAGGTTTGATTACTGGTCCATAAGCCTATTAATACTCTTTCGACTGCAACCCGAAGATCTCCGCAAAGCCCACGGTTACGGCACAAAACGACACCGGGATTGTCACCAGCAGACCCACGCCCAGGAGCAAGGCGCCAGCCAGATTAAGCAGGACCAAAAGGAGCATAAAGGCGAAAAAGCCGAACCACCGGGGATTAAGGGTGTGGCGGCTCAACTCCATGGCGGGCCAGAAGTCCAGGCGGCGATCCACCACCAGGTACGAGGCAAACATATAGGCCACGGCCAGATAGACCCCCGGGATAATCAACAGCAGCGTTCCGATGCCGATAAAGAGGCCGGCTACCAGGGAAAGCAGCATAAGCGGCACCAAATACTGAAACCCCGCGAAAAAGTCACGAAATTCAGGGGTTTTCCCTTGCAGCAGTTTGGCGCTGACGATAAAGTTGCCCATAAACAACGGCGAGGTGACGGCAATCGACGCCACCGCCCCCACGTAAGAGAGGCTGTTCAATAGCGCCTGGATGAGGAGATTGAGGAGACAAAAGCCCACAAATCCGGTCGGGTATTGCCTGAACAAACCCCAGCCGGTCTTAAAGTAGTCTTTCAGAGGCAATGATTCGGGTACTCGAGGCGGGGAAGGCAGTAAGGTCATCGTGGCGGAGTCCACGGGTTGCCCCCAGCCGGGGCAGTTTGGTTCGGAGCCGGTCAATTGATTGCCGCACTCGGGGCAATATGGCATAATCTGTTCTCCTTATGGGGATGGCCAAAGAAATCTGGCGCAAAAATTTATTATTGCCGATGGGGATGTTATCAATTACGGTCTCACTTGGCAAACAGTCTCTTCAAAAATTCGGCCTGACCGCCCGGCAGCCGGGGGTCAGCTACGGGAGTGAACCATGGAATTTATCACCGTGGCCTTATCGGAATTTATCGGCACCATCACCTTGAATCATGACCGGAAGCGCAATGCCCTGGGCCGGGGCCTGATCCATGAGGTGATCAAAGCCTTGAACGACCTGGTCTACCAACAGGCCCGGGTGATTGTGCTCCGGGCCAATCCCGGCGCCAAGGTTTGGTCTGCGGGCTATGACGTCAGGGAATTTCCCCAACCCGGCCGGGACCCCCTGACCTACAACGAGCCCCTGGAGCAGGCCATCCGGGCCATCCAGCGCTGTCCGGCCCCGGTCATCGCCTTGCTGGAGGGCAGCGTCTGGGGCGGGGCCTGTGAGTTGGCCTTTGTCTGCGACATCCTCATCGGCACGGAGAACACCACTTTTGCCATTACCCCGGCGCGGCTGGGGATACCCTATAATCTTACGGGGATTCTCCACGTAATCAACAAAATCGGCATGTCCCTGGCCCGGGAGATGTTCTGCACCGCCCAGCCGGTGAAAGCCGACCGGGCCGCACGGCTCGGCGTCCTCAATCACCTGGTGCCGGCGGCGGAACTGGAGGAATTTACCTACGCCATGGCGGCCCAAATAGCCCAGAATTCCCCCATCAGCATTTCGGTCATGAAGGAGCAGTTGCAGATTTTAGGGAACGCCCTGCCGCTGTCCCCCGAGGCCTTTGAGCGCATCCAGGGCCTGCGCCGCCTGGTCTACAACAGCCAGGATTACCTGGAAGGGCAAAAGGCCTTTCTGGAGAAGCGGCCGCCGGTGTTCAAGGGGGAGTAAAGAGCGCTATTGCTTCGGTAGATTGGCAGGGGAGGCGGTTCTTAAGCTTCGGCTCATCTTGCGATGCGAGAGCGCATAAAACCGTGCCGCGCCGGCAGATTCAATCCTCCAACAAAAGTAACCCCAGCCATGGCAGAGGCCCTTTGATGCGCAGGTCAGGATTGATGGAGGTTATGATGACGTCTTCGACCAGGGTGGAGCCCTGCGCCTTGACTACGATGAAGTGCGCCCCGGCAGAGGCGGTCGAGGCGTTCCAGTCCCCCTCCCAGATCGGGGTCCCGGCAATTTGGTGCATGTCTTGCCAATCACCGCTGGCGTCGATGCTAAATTGCACCTGCGACACCGGGTTCGGGTCGAAGACCAGGGCCCGGATGGGGTTGGCAGGTCCCTGAGGAATTTCATAGGTAAAAGGATTGTCGCAGGTGCCCAAACACTGATCCACCGGAGCCGTGATCAACACCACCGGCCAGACGCCCTTTTGAGCCGGTACCAGCGACAAACCATTGCCGTCGATGGCCATCACCGCATAATGGTTTTGAGCCGATTTTCCCAGGGAGGCCACATTCATGTAATAGACGCCGTTGGTGAGGTTATTCGGATAAAAGTTTTCGCGATAGTTGTGGGTGTGCCCGAACCCGTAAAACGGAACACCATAGGTATCGATAAGGCTTAAGAAGTCCGGCAGGCCGTAGGTCAGAGCCGTGTCCGTATATTGGTAGTAATGCGCCTCGAAGGGGTGGTGGCCGAAGATCAGGGTGAGTTGCGCCGCCGTATTGCTGGCGAGATCTGACTGGATGAAGGCCAGTTCAGTCGGATCCAGGCCGGCATGATCCCCGTAATTGTCCCATGGCCAAATGCTGAAAGGTGCCCCGTCATTTCCCGGGGTGCAGACCCCCAGGAAATGATAGCTCCCGTAAGAGAATTGCCGTGTCCAGGAGGGTTGGGTGGTGCCCGTGGCTCGGCCCTGGATGGAATTGGCCCGATAATAGGCCAAAGTCGCATCGCTATACTCGTCATGGTTGCCGGGCATGTCGTAATAAAATGACGCGTCGATGCCGGCGTCATCCAAAATTTTTCTATACGTGTCCCACTCGTCCTGATACGGGCCGTTGGGAATGATGCCGCCGTTGGTGCAGTCCGTCAGGTCGCCGGCATTGACGATAAATTGCGGCGTGATCACCTGCCGCGCTTCGGTCACGGCCCAGTTGAGATAGTCGGTGGGTTGGGATATGCTGCTGCTGGCGCCGATGTGGGTGTCTGACAGGATCATGAACCAGAAGAGACGGTCGGCAGTCCGATTGTAGTAGGCCGCTTGACCGGCAAAGGCAAAGGAACTGAGAAACGCCAGCCAAAAGGTCATCACCAGAAGTGAAGCAAATCTCCTGATCAGCATGGCTATTTGGCGCCTCCCGGAGCTTTTGGAGCAGCCTGCCCGCGAGCTTGAATCCGGGCGATGAAATCATCCAGAATACTTATAGCTTGAGCGTCTGTTTCCTGAGCTCGCAAGTTTTGCAATACCCCGACGGCGCCCGCATAATCCCCGCCCATTTCCAGTGCGGAGGCCAACTGCAAGTAAACTTCTTTCCGCTCGGGCGCAATCGTCAAAGCCGTCCGGTAAGCTTCAGCCGCCAATGGGTACTTCTTCTGAACAAAATAGGTGCGGCCCAGGTGAAGGTAAGGTTCCACCCAGTCCGGTTGGATGCGAATGGCTTCCTGAAAAGCTTCCTCAGCCAGACCGTATTCTGTTGTGGCTTTCTCCTGATCTTTCTGGGGTGTGGCTTCGTAGAACGCCTTCCCGAAGTGGTCCAGACCGCTCGCATCCAGCTCTTCAACCGTCAGGGCTCCGGCAATGCCGCCCATTCCCAGCCCCAAACCGACGAGAACAACCACTATGAAAATGAGAATCCGGTTCACCGCATAAACTCCTTGCCCAGGTACAGAGGCGGCCCCTCTGCGAGTCTCGCCCCGGTTGGACCGACCGTTTTCGAGGGACCCAAAGACGCCGCCTGCGAGAAGGTAATAATAACCCTATGTTGGCACCTCACTGTCTGGTATGGAAAAGGCCCATTAATGGTGCAGCGCCTACCAAACCGGGAAGAAGATGTGCCTGGGGGTTCTGCCCCCAACATCACGGAGTTTCAGACTTTTTGAACTACCGGATGGGCAGGGGCATAGACCGGTAAAAATTATTTTTGTTTAAATATGCCTCAGAATGTTATCCATGGTAACATAAATTTCTCCACCTTTGTCAAGCTTTCAGTTGTGGAAAGCGATTTTCCCCGTAATCCTGGGCAGATCTCACCTTCAGAGCCGAGATATCTCACGGTTGTAGAGCGTATTAGCCCCAAGCCCACACCGTTAAGTAATAGTGATCTAGGGGAAAGACTGGGGTGATGGGTATGACCGCTGAGGACCCCCAAGAGGGGCAACTATGCGGCAGATGCTGGTGTGGCTCGCTGCCGGATTAGACAATTATCTTCAGATAAGCGAATAATCGGGATTTGATCGGCATCGCGGGATTGACCCTTGGGGGGGGATCTCCAGAATCCTCTTTGGTCCGGTGATATTATGCCTCGATGGAGAGGTTGTCCGGTCAAATCTTGACCATTACACCTGCCGCCGCGTTAGCTCCCGGTTGGCCGCAATTAATTATCTTGCCGCGGCTAAATTTCGGCCTTGAGTGCCAGCCCCAGGCAGTCCCTTACGATAACCGAGTCACCCGTCGCCATCCGGTTCAAAAACTGCGGTAAATTTCTCCGGTGGCTGTCTCCTGGGGCGTTGGCAAACAGGAGTGTTCAAACCGAGTATTTTCTTCCTAACCTACCCCTTCCGGGCCTTGAACTGGCGCACCTGGTACATGAAGGCCTCCAGTCGCGTCCGGGTGTGGGTCTGTTCCTGGCCGTCGTAGGCCAGGTTGAGGAAGGGAATGTTGTCGTGGTCTTCCCTAAAGAGCTTGAACAGGGAGTTGACCACGGTGCCCGGCATGCAGGTGAACGGCATGATGTTCACCAGGCCGCAGGCCCCCTTGCGCACGAAGTCGTGGGACTTGCCCATGCTCAGGATGGCCTCCCCTTCAAACGACGGGTGCAGGTAGTCCTTGGCCATCTCCAAAGTCTCGGGGATGGAGGGTTCTTCCAGGTTCTTGATGCTGCCGCGGAAGATCTCCGCCAGCCGGTGCTCGTCCTTTATCTGGACCCGTTCTTCCAGGCAGACCGTCAGGAGTTCCCGGAACCGCCGGTTGACCAGGGCTGTAGCCTTGGAACTGTGGGTGACATAGAGGAGCCACTCGCCGATGGGCGGCATCCAGACTTCGCCGCCTAAGGCCTCGATCTCCCGCACCGCGTTTTCATTGGAGAACTGGTTGGCCCGGGTGTAGATTTCCCCCACCACCCCCACCACGGGCTTGCCGCCGTTGAGGCTCAGGGAGACGTCGTCAAAGGTGCGCCGGGCCTCCTTGAGGGCCCCGGTCAGGTCGCCCCGGTTCCGCAAGGCATCGAAGACCTGGTTGAGATAGTGCGCATAAATCTTGTCGGACTCGCCGGGGATGGACTCATAAGGCCGGGTCTCCCGGAGCTTCTTTTCCAGGAGATCGATGGCCACCATGCCGTTCCAGGCCACCCGGGAGAAGTCGCCGCCCACCATCCCCACTTCCTTGTACATGTTTTCGTTCTGATCCGGGGAGTAGACCGGCACCTGGGGATACCCCAGGTCATCCAGCACCATGCGGTGGAAGCGGTGGTACTGGCCAAAGCGGCAGGGGCCGTCGGCCGAGGGCATGAAGAAGGCGCTGGTTTCCGGGTTGAAGTCCGGGCGCTGCAAGAGTTTGGCCAGATCGCCGGTGGTGAGGATGAGGGGGTAGCACTCCTTGCCGCTGGTCAAGCGGCGGCCCAGTTCCAGGGTTTCGTCGTCCGAGGGCGGCAGGGCCTCGGCCTCGCCGCCGCAGGCCTGGAACGCCGCCACGATGGCCAGGGCCTGGTCGGTCATGGGGGGCAGATAGATCTTGCGCTTGAGATTGCCGGTGACCCGGTAGCGGTAAGGCGACAGCCGCTCCGGGGCCGCTTCCACCGTGACGTTCTTCAGGCTGTCCAGGAAGGCCTCCAGCCGGGTGATGGCGCCTACGTCGGAGGAGTGCTCGTCAATCTCGATCTCCAGATACGGCTTGCCCCGCATCCGGTCCTTGAAGAAGTGCTGGATGAAGGAGTCGGGGCCGCAGCCGAAATTGGTGATGTAGATGCCGTAGAGCCGGGGGTCTTTGCGGATCAGTTCCGCCACCCCGAGGATTTTCTGCCCGAAGCGCCAGTACATGGGCTTGATTTCGTCCAACATGTCCACCTGGTCCACGGGCAAAAAGTCCATGGGCAGGGCCAGCACCCCCAACTGCCGCAGTTTGCGGTGCAGGTTGAGGTTCATGCCGGGGTCCAGGGCGTTGTAGGGCCGGCCGATGAGGACCATGAGGCGGCCGTCGGGCGGCAGGGAAGCCAAAATTTCCCGGCCCCGGGCGCTGAGGCGGTCATAGTAGGCCTGTTGGGCCGCCTGGGCCCGGCGCATGGCCCGGTTCACCCGGAAGGACCCCACCCCCAGTTCCTTTCCCAGACCCCGCAGCCCCTGACGCAGGCGGCGGTCGCCCCGGCCGAAGTAGAGCACCGGGGCCAGCATCTTGGCGCCGTAGTCGGCAAAATCAATGGCGGTAGGCACGGTGTAGGTCAGGGATTGGGCCATGGGACAGACCACCCCGCTGCCGATCTCGGGGTGGGGATGGGGCAGGTCGATGAGGCTGGGCAGGAAGATGCGTTTGACCCCGGCCTTCAAGAGGGCCAGGATGTGGCCGTGGGCCACCTTTACCGGGTAGCAGGGTTCCGCCGCCATGGCCTCGGTCCCCTGGTTGATCACCTTTTTGTTGGTCTTGGGGGAGTAGACCACCGTGAACCCCAGGTCCTCAAAGAAGGCCCGGAAGAAGGGCATGAGTTCCTGGAAGAACATGGTCCGGGGGATGCCGATGGGGCCGCGTTTGCCTTCCTTGGGGGGCTCTTCGCCGTAGAGCCAGTTTTCCCGCTCCAGGAGCAGGTCCGCCAGATCGTGCTGCTTCTGGACTTTCCCCACTTCGTATTTTTCGCACCGGCTGCCGTAGAACAGGGGTTTTTCCCCTTCGATCTGCACCTGGCGAATCTCGCAGCTATTGGGGCAGCCGTTGCATTCAAAGGAAGTGACCTCGTAATGCCGGTCGGCCAGATCGAACCCCTTGAATTGGGAGGTCTCCCAGTCCCGTTCCCGCATGGCCAGCAGCGCGGCCCCGATGGCCCCGGTGACGTCGTGGTGGGGCGGCACCGTGATCTTCTTGCCGCACACCTGCTGAAACGCGGCGACAATGCCCCGGTTGGCCGCGGTGGCCCCCTGGTAGAAAATGTGGTTGCCGATGGGCCGGTCTTCCGCCACCTTGTTGAGGTAATTCTGGACGATGGAATACGACAGGCCGGCCACCAGGTCTTCTTTGGCCGCGCCCCGCTGCTGGTGGTGCACCAGGTCGGACTCCATGAACACGGTGCAGCGCTCACCCAGACGCACCGGGTTCTTGCCGGCCAGGGCCAGGTCGCCGAACTCGCCGCGGATAGAGATGCCCAGTTTTTCAGCCTGCTCCTCCAGATAGGAACCGGTGCCCGCGGCGCACACCTTGTTCATCATGAAGTCCACGATGGCGCCGTGGGACAGGCTGATGAACTTGGAGTCCTGGCCGCCGATCTCGAAGATGGTGTCCACCTCGGGGTCGATGGCCGCGGCCGCAGTGGCCTGGGCGGTAATTTCGTTCCGCACCACGTCGGCGCCGATAAAATCCCCGGTGAGATAGCGCCCCGAACCGGTGGTGGCAGCGCCCATGATCTTGATGCGGTCTTTTAATCTGGCGCCCACCCGGCGCAGGCCTTCGGTGATGGCCTCCAGCGGCCGGCCCGCGGTCATGAGGTATTCCCGGGCCAGCACCCGCATCCCGGCGTCGATGACCACCACGTTGGTGCTGATGGAACCCACGTCGATGCCCAGGTAGCCCTCCACCACCGAGCCGTCCTCCGGCAGGTCGATCACCTCATAGTCCTCAGGACCCAAGGCCTTGGGCGGGGTCAGCCGCGGCAGGCGCCGGGACTGGTCCTCGTCCTTGAGCAGGTGTTCCCGGAGGGGGTTCAGGTCCAGGTGGAAATCAGCCGGCGGGTTTTCCCGGGCCACCAGCACCGCGCCCACGGCTCCCAGGGCGCAGAAGTGCGGCGGAATGATGAGCCCGGCCTCATCCAGGCCGAAGACTTGCCGGAAAGCCTGGCGCACCCCCAGGTTGTGGGCCACGCCGCCTTGAAAGGCGATGGGTGGAGCGAAAGACTTGCCTTTGGCGATATTGCTCTTGAGGTTCCGGGCCATGGCCTGGCAGAGGCCGGCGATGATCTCGTAATCCGGGGTGGCGCCCTGCTGCAGGTGGATCATGTCGGTCTTGGCAAAGACGCTGCAGCGCCCGGCCACCCGGGGCGGGGTAGTGGATTTCAAGGCCAGTTCGCTGAAATCCTCGATACTGTAGCCCAGGCGGTGCGCCTGCTGGTCCAGGAACGAGCCGGTCCCCGCGGCGCACATGGTGTTCATGGCGAAATCCTCGATAATCAGGTGGCCTTCTTCCTCCGCCACCATGATCATCTTGGCGTCTTCGCCCCCCATGTCGATGATGGTGCGGGCCTGGGGCGCAAAATGGTGCGTCCCCCGCCCCTGGGCGATGACTTCGTTGATGAACCGGCCGCCTAATATCTCTGCCAGGCGCTGGCCCCCCATACCGGTGCAGGCCATCAGCCGGCAGTTTTCCAGGGGAAATTCCAGGGATTCCAACAGGTTTAAAGCCGTGCGGGAGGGCGCCCCTATGTGGCGGCGGTAGACTTCTTTGACCACCTCCCCCTCGGGATTCATGATCACCAGATTGACGCTTACTGAGCCGACATCCAGCCCCACGTCGAATTTGCCTTGCATATGCCGTATCCCCCAAAGTGCGGATAGCTCAGGTCTGAAAAGTCTTCCGTAGGGTGCGTCCTACGCACCATTAACGGAGGGGTGCGGTGGGCACGTCGGCCCGCCCCACTAACCTCATTAATTACAGATGAGCCAACACGTGATGCGCGACTACCTTCAAAAGTTTCTTGAGATATGGGGAACACCCGCTCTCGGATGCCCGGCACAGACTGGAAAGGCTGTGCCACCAAAATTTTTCATGATTTATCAGCGAGGTGCAAGCCCATGAACCAATGAGCAGAAAATTTATCAATGCCCTATCGCATGATTGTACATTATTCAGGTTTGGTGCCGATAAAATTCCTCGTTATGGTAACGGTCATGGGAAATGCGGCCCGAATCCTGGAGGCGTTTTAGCCGGGCCACCACCTGCACCAGCGGCAGGCCCAGGGCCTGGGCCAGGTCCGGGGCGGTCATGGGACGCCGGGAGAGCATTTCCACCAAATCTTCATCCTGACGAGGGCTGCCGGCAATGTCCGCCCGGGAAAAGGAGGCGATGACCTCTACCGGCCCGCCCAGGGTGGCGGCGGCGGCCTCCATTTCCGCCTGATCCAGTGGCCGGGCGGCATCATCCACCACCGGGCGCACCGCGGTGTTGAGCTGGATCTTGTCGGGGGCGATTTTTCCCAGGGCCCGGCGCAAGAGGGTCAATTCCGCTTCGGTGTCATTAAGACCCTTGAGCAGCATGACTTCGAGCCAGATTTGGCCCCGGTACTCCCGGCGGAAGGACATAAGGCCATCGAGCAAGGAGTCCAAGGAGAGCTCCGGCAGGGGCCGGTTGATGGCGCGGTAAGTCTCTTCCCGGGCCGCATCCAGGGAGGGCAGGACTATATCAGCCGCAGCCAGCTCCCGGCGCACCTCGGGCAGATAGAGCAGGGCCCCGTTGGTGAGCACGGCCACCGGGATCGGGCTCATGGCCTTGATCTCCCGGATGATGCGGCCCAACCCCAGATTCAAGGTGGGTTCACCGGAGCCGGCCAGGGTGATGACATCCGGCCTGACGCCCTGGTTCTGGAGATAGTTGGCCATTTCTTCGATAATGGCTTCCGTCTGGTAGGAAAAGCGCTCCTGACTCCGGCAGGTGGTAGGCCCCACCTCGCAATAAATGCAATCATAGGTGCAGGTCTTGGGGGGGATGAGATCAACCCCTAAAGACCGCCCCAGGCGGCGAGACGGAACCGGGCCGAACAGGTGGGCCATATCAGAAACAACCCAGCTGGCAATGCATGATTTTGATCTTGAGCTCGTTGAGCAGCTCCCCCAGGTCTTTCCGGGAGAGGCCCAGTTCCTCTGCCAGTCGAAAGGCCGCGGCGCAGGCGATCTTGCCCTCCGGGGCCGCCGCATTGATCCTGGCCTTGATGTCTTCCTGCGACATGAGTACCTCTATAACAAATCTATTCTAGAGAAAATAGCCCATGAGAGGGGAAAAATCAAGGGGATGATGTCTCCCCGGCCTGATGTTAAACCGTAAGGCGCACAAGGCTCAGAACCTGCTTCAAAAAGTCTTTGGTGGCACCGGTATCTTACCGGTGCGGGTGCACAGGTTGAAAACCTGTGCCACCAAAGTTTAACGGAGGGTGCGTTTCACGCACCATCAACGGTTGAGTGGCGGGCGAAGACGCCAGACCTATTCAGAGATCAACCGGCAACAACCCGCCAGGTGGCTGCCACCAAAACCTCCGCCAGGCTGGTCAGGCTCTGGGTGAGGCGCTGGTAAATCTTGAAGACCGCCACCTGCAAGACGATGCCCAGGACCATGGCCGCAGCCACGTCAGGGTCGCCGGCGGGAATCTCGCCCCGGTCCATCCCCGCGGCCAGGACTTCCCGCACCACCTCCACCGGATTGGCCATCTCGGGAGTCACTTTTTGGAGCTGCCCGTGCTGGGCCAGGAGCAGGTAGCTGAACAGCACCGGATCGCGGTCGAAAAAGGCGCAGCATTGCCTAACCATGGCGTCCAGTTTGGCCCGCAGGCTCGCCTCACCGGCCTGGATGCGGTGGAGTTCTTCGGCAAAGGCGGTATAATTTTTACTGAACAGCTCCCAGGCCAGGGCGTCTTTGCCGGCATAATGCCGGTAGAGGGTGCCTTCGGCGATGCCGGCCGCGGCGGCGATGTCCCGGATGGTGGTGCCGTCGATGCCCTGGTCCACAAAGAGGCCGAGCGCGGTGCGGGCAATCAAGTCTTTGGTTTGTTCTTTGGATCGCATAACTTTTCTGGAAGGTTCAAAGTTCAAGGTTCAAGGTTAGGGCAGGCTCAACTTGAATTTTTCATAATTTACGAATGAGCCTGAGGCCCATGAGGAAATGCCTAGAACCGTAAGACGAAATTGCCTACAAAAAACTATGATTATTCATGTCATTCTGAACGGAGCGCAGCATAGTGAAGAATCTCGGCGGATTTCACAACGAGATTCTTCGCGGCGCTCAGAATGACAAAAAAATGGTCTTTTTGTTCGGTGGTACAAATTAGCCGTAGGGGCGACCCGTTGGGTCGCCCTTTATTCAAGGCGATTTCTTTAACTCTCGCTTCCAAGTGAGTGACTGTTCACTCACAATATATGCCGCCCCAATCTCTCGGTCAAGTATTTTTTTCGTATTTCAGGGGTGGGGAGAAAGCCCATTCATCTTTATAATGTGTGAGGTAGGGATAATTCCGAGATACATTACCCCCAGGGAGGCGAGAGATTATGAAGGTGTTGGCCATTTCCGGGTCGCCGCGGCCCCAGGGAAACACCCGGCTGCTGTTGGAAACCGCCCTCAAGGTGCTGGAGGGCCACGGGATCGCCACCGAATACCTGTCGCTGCACGACAAAGACATCCGGCCGTGCCTGGCCTGTATGAAGTGCGCCAAGGACAAGAACCGCTGCGCCCAGGAAGACGATTTTATGCCGGTCTTTGAGGCCATGACCGCGGCGGACGGGCTCCTCGTGGGCTCCCCGGTCTATTTCGGCTCCGCCACCCCGGACCTCATGGCGCTCCTAAACCGGGCCGGTTTCGTGGCCCGCATGGGGGACAACCATTTCGCCCGCAAGGTGGGCAGCCCCATCGTGGTGGCCCGCCGGGCCGGGGTCAATTTCACCTATGCCCAGCTCCAGTTATGGTTCTGCATCTGTGGGATGTCCGTGCCGGGTTCCAGCTATTGGCCCATCGCCTACGGCCTAAATCCAGGCGACGCGGCCAATGATGCCGAAGGCCTCAAGACCGTCACCGACCTGGCGGACAACATGGCCTGGCTGCTGAAGAAGCTGGGTTAGAAAAGAGAGTTTTTATAAGAAAATATTACGGTAGGGTGGGTCTTCGGGTTCGCCGCCACGGAGGATTGATGGTGCGCAGTGCGCACCCTACAAAAGCTGAATTGATTAGTCTTTTCCGGCCTTCAGACGATTAGTGACGCTGGGGAAGTATTCCATCTTGGTGTGGGGCAGAAACAGGGCGGCGATGTACTGGTCCATGTAACCCGGGGTCTCGGAGAGTTCGAAGTTGGTCATCATGTCCGCCACCCGGCGCTCCTCCTCCAGGAGGTCCCGGGAGAAGGCCAGGAGTGACGCCCCCTGGAGGGAGGCGTTGCCTACGTAGTGGTAGTTTTCCCGGGGCAGATCGGGCAGGAGCCCGATGGCGATGGCGTTGTCGATGTTGATGAAATTGCCGAAGGCCCCGGCCAGGATTACCTGTTCCAGGTCTTCGAGCTTAAGGCCGACATTTTCCAGCAGGGTGACGTAGCCCGCAAACATGGCCCCTTTGGCCCGCATCAGGTTGTCGATGTCGCCTTCGCTCACGGTGATGTCCTGGCCGCTCTGGGTGTCGGGGGCCATGGCCAGGACAAATTCCCGGCCCTCTTCGCCCAGGCGGATGCGCGGCGTGTTCAGATCGTCCCGGAACTTGCCGTTGGGGGAGATGATGTTCGCCTCCATCATGGCCGCCAGGATGTTGATCAGGCCGGAGCCGCAGATGCCCTTGGGTTTCACCATGTCAATGGTGATGATCATGGGTTCGTAATTCTCGGGATTGAGACTTACTTCCTCGATGGCGCCGGAGGCGGCCCGCATGCCGAACTTGATGCCGCCGCCCTCGAAGGCCGGTCCGGCGGAGCAGGCGGCGCAGGCCAGCCATTGCTGGTTGCCGATGACGATTTCGCCGTTGGTGCCGATATCGATGAACAGGGTCAGTTTGGGGTCTTTGTAGATCCCTGAGGCCAGCACCCCGGAGACAATATCGCCGCCGACGTAACTGGACACGGAACTCACCGAATAAATGAACACGTGGTCCGGCACTTCCAGGCCCAGGTCCCGGGCCCGGACCGGCGGGAGGTGGCAGGCGGCGGGGGTGTAGGGGGCCAGGCGGATATACTTGGGGTCGATGCCGTAGAACAGATGGGTCATGGTGGTGTTGGCGGCCACCGTGATGTGGGAGATTTCCGTCACCGGCAGCCGGTGCTTTTTTAGGACCCGGTGCATTACCTGGTTGATGGTGGCGGCCACGGAGCGCTGGAGCTTTTGCAGCCCCTGGTCTTTCTGGCTGAAAACCATGCGGGTGATGACGTCGTCCCCGTAACTCATCTGGGAGTTGTAATCCGCCCCGGTGCCGACGATCTTGCCGGCGGCCAGGTCCAGGATCTGGACCCAGACGGTGGTGGTGCCGATGTCAATGGCGATGGCATAGTGGCGGGCGGTGGTATCGCCGGGCTCGACCTGCACAACCCGGGGCTTCCGGGACCGGCGCTGGGCAAAGTCCAGGGTGGCGGTGACCTGGAAGTTGTCCTGGCGCATCACCTGCGCCAGATGGCGCAGCATGAAGAAATCGGCCGCCAGACTGTCCAGGCCGTGCTGGCGGGACAGGCCCTGCTCCAGGCGGGCCAGATCGCAGACATTGTCCGACAAGGACGGCGGCGGCAGCGCCAGGAATTTTTTCTGAAAGGCCGGGTTATAGAACCCGGCTGCCTTCATGGCCTCCAGGTCGATGGGGCTGGGGCGCAGGTTCACGCCACTCCGGGGGCGGGTCAGGGTGCGCCGGTCCAGCAAAGACTCCGGCGGGATGCGGATCACCACGTCGCTGTGGACGAGGCACTGGCAGGCCTGGCGGTATCCCAGGTCCCACTCCTCGTCGCTTAAGAGGCCGGACCGGGTGCTCTCGAGTTCCCCCGACTCCAGCAGGATCTTGCATTTACCGCAGACGCCCTCGCCACCGCAGGAGGCATTGATGTGGACCCCGGCCAGGAGGGCGGCCCGCAACAGATTCTCCCCGTCCGGCACCTCGACCGTAATCTCGTAGGGCTTGAAGGTGACCTGCTTACCCATGCGATCCTGTTTGGCGATGAGATATTTGACCCCGGCAGGGCCTGGCCTGCTCCAGGGTTAGGGGGCTCCGGGAACTTCCCGGCATTCTATCACAGGGACGCAGCAAAAAAAATCTTATATTATTCAAAAGGGGTGGGCAAAGGCGCCATGGGAAAGGGCAGGAAAGAGCCCTTGACCGCAGCCAACGTCGTTAGGCCTTGATCCTCGTTTTTCTCCTCGTTCCCAGGCTGTGCTTGAAAACGGCGCAATTGCACCCCGAGCTAGGTTTGAGAGATTTACCTCGGAAACCCATTAAGTATAACTTATTGACATTTTTGATAAAATATTCAATTGTTGCCAATGTGGTTAATAAAGCCAGCTTGGGAATCAGGAAAGAATGTTTACTCTTGATTTAATCCGCAGTTTCGCGGTAGGTATGCTATTGCTGATTCATTCCATACATATTTTCTTTAATATTTGAGCCGAAACCGCACCACAGGGGGGAAACATAGGTCCGCCCCTACCTGGTTTGTCGTTTTCACTGCTAAAACAGTATTACTTGCTCTGGTTTTTTTCCCAATCCTTGATTTTTTCTTTAGCCCTTTCCCTCAGATACAATGTGTCGATATGCTGTTGTTTGTTGAGGAGCGCAATGGAATACGAGCTGAGCTCTCCGGTGCGGTCAATGTCACTGAATTTCAGATACATTCTCGTTTTAACTCCGTTATAGTAGAAATCCTGGGCATTTAATTGCTCTAATACTTTTGATCTTTGTCCCTGGCCAAACCTGGCGAAAACATATTCTTTCAAGATTTGGAATTGGTTGTCACCTCTTACCTTAACGATGACTCCGGAAAACTTGCCGTTCCAGAATTCATAGATGATGTTATCGAGCTTGACCGTCACAAGCTGTAGGTCTTCCTTATTTTTTTTGTAGTAAACAAACGGCCCCATTATCTCGATAACTTCCATGGTGTGCAGCGGGTCCAGGGTGGCGATGTCCGTCTGCCACTTCATGCCCCTGAACCCATCCGGCTCCGAACCGGGCTTGAACGAATAGTTATAGGTGAACATCTTGTCCTGGGCCAACAGGGTCATGGCCGACAACAGGATCACGGCCCCGGCGATCAACACCCCGGATATGGCGGTTTTTCTTACCATGGTATTCTTATCCTCCTGGAATTAACTGATAACGGGGCTCCCACCCGGGTTGGTCCCCTGGTCATAGGTTGCGCTCATAAAGACAATAAAATAGTCTTTTGACGTCTCGTTGCTATGAGAACCTCAGGTGGGCGGCATTGTACCTGATCTATAGTGCCAAAGCCAGCGAGTTTTTGACGAGCCCGGGACCAATTCCATGCCCCGGGCTGACCCGGGCTGAGCCGGCTCGTCGATGAGGTGGCTTTCCACCACCTGGTGGACCTTTCCCATTTATTCGCAAAAGATTGGGCCGTATAGTAAAATTCGTCAGGGCACTTTTGCCGCCGGAAGGAGAGCCGTACCCATGATGGACCTGAACACCTTTGATTATACCCCCCTGGACGTGCCTGAAGTGCTGCTGCGGTTGTTCCATCCCCGTCCCGAATTCAGCTTAAGCGGCGCCCAGACCGAAGCCCGGGGCCTCCTCATCCCGGTGGATGAGCACACTGTGGTGGGGGCCCGCTTTCATCCGGCTGCCCCGGCCGCCCCCACTATCCTCTTTTTCCACGGCAACGGCGAGATCGTGGCTGATTATGACGAACTGGCCCCCTTTTACCGGCGCCAGGGCGTCAACTTTTTGCCGGTGGATTACCGGGGTTATGGCCGGTCCACCGGCGCCCCGACGGTGAGCGCCATGATGCGGGACTGCCACACCATCCTGGCCTTCGCCCGGCAATGGCTGCCGGAGATGGGCTACACGGGTCCCCTGATGGTCATGGGCCGGTCCCTGGGCAGCGCCCCGGCCCTGGAACTGGCGGCCTCCTACCCCGAACAGATCGCGGCTCTCATTGTGGAGAGCGGCTTTGCCTATGCCGGCCCCCTGCTGCAGCTCCTGGGCGTCAACCTGGCCGCCATCGGGTTTAAGGAAACGGCCGGTTTCCGCAACGTCGACAAGATCCGGGCTTATCCCGGGCCTACCCTGATCATCCATGCCGAGGACGACCACATCATTCCCGCCCGCGACGGGCAGGCCCTGTACGACGCCTCGGCCGCCCCGGACAAGACCCTGCTCAAAATCCCCCACGCCAACCACAACGACATCCTCCTCCAGGGCTTCACGGTTTATATGGCGGCCATCCAGGCCCTGGCGGCCAAGGTCATCGGGAGGCCTTGAATGAGGCGGTAATTTTATAGGTGCAGGCCGACTTAACAGCGCGGCGCAGTTTCATACGAACGGTCATTTCCTCACAGCCACAACGAAATATGAAAAAAAAGAGGGTGATAGTGGGGCGGCCGTCTCTGGCCGCCATATCGGTTGGCGGGCGGGGACGCCCGCCCCACTGCACGGAGGCCCGCTCCACCGGGCTCTTTTCATATAAAGTCGCAGTTAAAAAAAACTCTTAATATTCATGTCATTCTGAAACGGAGCGTAGCTTCGTTGCGAATCTCGGCGGCTTAAAAAGAGAGATTCTTCGCGGCGCTCAGAATGACAAATACTAGTCGATTGATGGGTCTTTGGTATTAGTTCCTCTGCATTACCTTACACCCGGGTCTCTTCAAGACGCCGCCCCCCAAACCCGCCACATCCTTTGGGGAATCCAAAACCAGGGATTTATCCCTCCAGTATTGGGAAATTCTCCTATTGTGAACCGCCATCTCGCCCTTTAATCTGTAGGGGTTTTTAGGGGGGGAACCGCTGGATCGAGAGTAGCTGCTTTGGGCGGGACCGAACCAGCGTATCAGAGTAGAGGTAGCCAGGTGCTCAATAAAATGCGTCAGTTCTTGGTTTGTTCTCACCAACCGGCACGACCGCCGGGAAATAGGGAAAAGGCCTCCGCATTAGCCGAAGGTCTTAGGGAAGCAAACCCGGACTGTCAGCCAGCCATAGAGGTGCTCTTGGAAAGCGACCATGATTTTACGTTACTGTTAAACAATATTCCGGCCGTGGTATTTAAAGGCTATGTAGATGGATCCGTTGATTTCTTTGATCAAAAAATCGAAGCGCTGACCGGATACCCCAGAAAGGATTTCGAATCCAGGCAGCGTAAATGGACCGATTTAGTTCTTGAAGAAGACTTCGATGCAGTCAAACAGGCATTTGTGCAGGGATTAAAAACCGACAAATCCTATGTGAGGGAATATAGGATTAGAAACCGGGACAATAATTTTCTGTGGATTCAGGAAAGAAGTCAGATAGTTTGCGATAAGAGTGGTAAGGTCCAATATGTGAGCGGCATATTCTTCGATATTACCTCACAGAAACAAACCGCAGAAGCCTTGCAAGAGGGGGAAAGATTTCTCTCCAGCATTTTTGCCAGTATTCTTGACGGAATTAGCGTCATCGACTTAGACTTTACTATCGTGCAGGTCAACCCCACCATGGAGAAGTGGTACCAACATGCGCTGCCTTTGGTGGGGGCAAAGTGCTATGAGGCCCATCATGGGAGGTTCGAACCCTGTCAGCCATGTCCCGCCTCTCGCACCATGCTCACCGGTGAACCGCATTTCGAAACCCTGCCCCTGAAAGGCGACGGTGGCGGGAGCGTGGGTTGGGTAGAGGTGCATTCTTTCCCCTGGTTAAGTAACACCACAGGAAGAATGAAGGGAGTTATCAAGTATGTCCGGGATATCAGCTACCGCGTGGACGCCGAACAAACCGTGGTGGAAAGTCTCAAAAATTTACAGAAGGCGTTGAAAGGGACGGTCCAGGCCCTGGCCAACACGTTGGAATCGAAAGACCCGTATACGGCCCGCCATCAAAGGCGGGTCGTCCAACTCGCCTGCGCCCTGGCTAAGGAGCTGGGGGAATCACCCGATTATATCGAGGGCATACGCGTCATAGGATTTCTCCATGATCTGGGGAAAATCGCCGTACCGGGGGAGATTCTCAGCAAACCGAGCCGCTTGAGCGCATACGAATTTAACCTGATCAAAGTGCATCCCCAGGCCGGATACGACATCTTAAAGGACATAGATTTTCCCTGGCCGGTGGCCCTGGCGGTGTTGCAACACCATGAGCGGCTCGACGGCTCAGGTTATCCTCACGGACTTTTGGGCCATGATATTATTAAAGAGGCCAAAATTTTAGCCGTGGCGGATGTGGTGGAAGCCATCGCTTCGCACCGCCCTTATCGCCCGGCTCTGGGTATTGACCGGGCCATGGCGGAAATTTCCCGGCATCAGGGGATTCTCTACGACCCCGCAGTGGTTCAGACGTGTTTGAGGCTCTTCTCTGAAAACCGTTTCAGCTTTACGTAAATCAGTCCGGGGACTGGAAACCAGGCGGGAAATTTGCAGGTGTGGGAGGACTACCAGCGCCCCCCGGTCTCGGCAGGTTAACGGCGGGAAGCATCCTCTGGCGCCTTCGCCTCCAGGGGAAACGTAAAATTAAAAGTGCAGCCGCGCCCGGGGGCCGTGTCCACCCAGATGCGGCCGCCTGAGGCGTCTATGATCCGCTTGACCGTGGCCAGCCCCAGGCCAAAGCCCTGGGTATCCCCCTCCCGCTGCCCCCGAAAGAAGATTTCGAAGATATGGGCCAGATCATTGGCGGCGATCCCCGGTCCCTGGTCGTAAACCGCAAACCGGATGGCCGGGTCCTCCACCCGGACCTCCAGCCTGACCTGACTGCGGCGGGGGCTAAACTTGATGGCATTCTCCAGCAGGTTTTGCAACACCCGCCGCAACAGGAGCGGATCGGCTCTGAGGGCGGGCACCTCCAGGGCAAAATCGGTTTCCAAGGCAATATCTTTGGCTTCCGCCAGCGGCTGCAGCAGATTCAAGACTTGCCGGCACTCTTCCAGGACGTTCAGGACCTCGGGTTGAGGGGTCATAATCCTGAGATCCAGGCGGGCGAACTCCAGAAACCGGGTGATGAGCTTTTCCAGGCGTTCCAGTTCGTTGTCAACCGTCTGAAGGTAGGCCATTTGCGGGGCGGCAACCGGACCCAGTTTCCCCTGGATGATCCGCCGGATCAGCCCGGCGGTGGCTACCACCGGGGTTTTCAAGTCATGGGCGAACATGTTGACCAGGTGGCGGCGGTCGGTCTCCATACGCTTTATCGGGGTCAGGTCCCGCATGATGATGGCCCCTCCCTGGGGGACGCCGCCATCGTCCCGGAGGGCGAAGGCACTGATCATCACCGGCACCTCCTGACCTGAACGGTTGCGCAGAGAGAATTCCTCCGTTACCTCTTGCTGCCCCTGCAATACCTGGCTCCAAGTGCTCGGGTCGGCCCCCCGGAGGTGGACAACTTCCTCAGCCGGGCGGCCTATGGCCTCCCCCCGGCTAAAGCCGGTCAATCTCTCGGCCGCAGGGTTGAATTCGGTGATCCGCCCCTCCTGATCCGCAGTAATTACCGCCCCCGGGGTGTTCTCGATCAGAAAGCGGGACCAATCGTGATTCTTGGGCCTCATCGGTTGCGGCTTTTTGGGCATCGGCATTTCCGGAGTGACCTTTTGGCGGCGGCGCGACCGCTTGAGCCTGACAGCATACCTTTTAACAGTTTTTCCCTGTGGTAGCAATTCGATTCCTCCGGGGCCCGCGGGTCCCGGAAGGTGAAAGATTACGGGAAAAGGTAAGGAGGTTCAGGCGACGGCCCAATGACCTAGGAGACTCCCCCGGCAACGGCTCCGCCCCGGTTGCAGCCGGGGAAATTCCCTGGCCATGGCTTGAAAATTATGGTAAAAAGGCCGATAGCCCTAAAGGAAGCTAACATGTCAGAAGTGCGCACCCGTTTTTCCCCCAGCCCTACCGGCGCCCTCCACCTGGGCGGCGCCCACACGGCGCTGTTCAACTGGCTCATTGCCCGGCATTATCAGGGGACCTTCATTCTCCGGATCGAGGACACCGACCGCGAGCGGTCCCAGGAGAAGTTCATCACCGAGATCCTGGAGGCCATGACCTGGATGGGCCTGGACTGGGATGAGGGCCCATACCGCCAGATGGAGCGGCTGGACCTCTATCAGGAATACATCAACCGCTTGTTGGCCAGCGGCGCGGCTTATTACTGCAACTGCCCGCCCATGGATGCCAAGGCCCGCCAGGCAGCTATGGCCCGGGGTGAAAAACCCAAATACGACGGCCACTGCCGGGAGCTTAACCTGCCGGCCGGGCCGGGTACCGCCGTCCGCTTCAAGACCCGCCCCACCGGCGTGACGCACTGGGATGACCAGATTAAAGGCCCCATCGCCTTCGACAACCAGGAACTCGACGACCTGGTACTCCAGCGGGCCGACGGCATTCCTACCTATAATTTTGCGGTTGTGGTGGATGACATCACCATGGGGGTCACCCACGTCATTCGGGGCGAAGACCACATTCCCAATACTCCCCGGCAGCTCCTGATTTACGAGGCCCTCAACGTCACCCCGCCTTTATTCGCCCACATGCCCCTGATGTTGGGCAAAGACCGGGCCAAGCTCTCCAAGCGCCACGGCGCCTTGCCCGCTCTGGCCTACCGGGAGCAAGGCTTTCTGCCCCAGGCCATGGCCAACTATCTGGCCCGGCTGGGCTGGTCCCACGGCGACCAGGAGATTTTTTCCCGGCAGGAACTCATCGATTTTTTCACCCTGGATCATGTGACCAAATCCCCGGGGGTCTTTGACGAGGAAAAGCTCTCGTGGCTCAACAGCCACTATCTCAAGGAGATGCCGGCCCCGGAGTTGGCCCGGGAACTGACCCCCTTTCTGGCCGCCCAGGGGATAACCGAGCCGGATCAGGAATATCTGGCCCGGGTGGTGCCCACCCTGAGCGCCCGGAGTAAAACCCTGGTGGAGATGGCCGCGGCGGCCCGCTTCTATTTCCTGGACCCCCGGCCCTACGAGGAGAAGGCGGCCAAAAAGTTTCTCACGCCCACCGCCGCCCCTATTCTCAAAGAGATTGCGGCGCGCCTGGCCGGTCTCTCCGATCCCTCGGAGGAGGCCGTGAACCGGTTGTTCACCGATCTGGCCCAGTCCACCGGGCAGAAGATGGCCAACCTGGCCCAGCCGGTGCGGGTGGCCTTGACGGGCAAGACCGCCAGTCCCGGCCTCTTTGAAATCATTCATATCCTGGGCCGGGAGGAGGCCTTGCGGCGGATCCATCTCGCCATTGAGTTTGCGGCACAAGGTGGGGCGTAATTGCCGGAGTTTTGTAGGGTGCGCACCGCGCACCATTCTACTGATTTGAATTGACCAACCAGCTGATTTCTTACCATATTTTAGGGAGGTTAGTCATGGCGGAATCGAATCAAGCGTATCGGAAAAAACAGGCTTACCTGGTACTCCTGGTGTTCGTCTGCATAGGGGTTGCCATTTGGGGGCATAGCGCCCCGGTGGCCGTGGGCGCTATCCTGGCGGCTTGCGGCCTCTCTTTCTATGCCTCCACCATGGAGCCGGAAAAAAAGCCTGACGAACACCATCATTAGGCGGCCAGGGGTGGGCGGCGGCAGCCTACCCCTGCCTTGCCCCCGGTGACCGTTTCAAGCCTCAGGTGACGATCTGGCCTGGGCAGGTGGATTTCTCCGAACTTTAAACCTTGAACCTTGAACTTTTTAAGGCAGAAGGAGGGCCTTATGCGTATCGCCTTGATCGGCCAGGCGGCCTTTGGCGCCGACGTTCTGAAAGGATTAATCAAGCAGGGACAAGAAGTCGTGGGCGTCTTTTGCCCTCCGGACCGAGGCAGCAAGACCGACCCCCTCAAGGACGCGGCCCTGGCTGCGGGCCTCCCGGTTTATCAGCCGCCCCGCCTGAAGGACCCCCAGGCTTATGAGCAGATGGCGGCCCTCAACCCCGACCTGGCGCTCCTGGCCTTCGTCACCGACATTGTGCCCGGCCGCGTCCTGGCCGTCCCCAAGCTGGGGTCCATCTGCTACCACCCCTCCATTCTCCCCAAATACCGCGGCGCCTCGGCCATCAACTGGGCGGTGATCAACGGCGAAGGCGAGACGGGGCTCACCATTTTCTGGGTGGATGAAGGCATCGACACCGGCGACATCCTCCTGCAGAAAAAGGTGGAGATCGGCCCCAACGAAACCACCGGGGAGCTTTACTTCAACAAGCTTTATCAGTTGGGAGTGGAAGCCTGTCTGGAGGCGGTGGCCCTCATCGCCCAGGGCAAGGCCCCCCGGATTCCCCAGGATCACTCCCTGGGCACCTACGATCCCCCCTGCGACGAGAAGGTGGCCGCCCTCAATTGGAACCAGCCGGGCCGCCAGGTTTTCAACTTCATCCGGGGCTGCGATCCCCAGCCCGGCGCCACCACCACCTTCCGGGGCGAGCAGGTGAAACTCTATAACGCCTCTTTCCTCATGGACGACCACACCCTTCCCCCCGGGGAAATCCTGGAAGTCACGGATAAGGGGATCAAGGTGGCCGTGTCCGAGGGCGCCCTCCTGGTCACCCGCTTTCGCACCAAAGACCTGGGCAAGGTCAAGGCCCCGGAGTTCGTCGAGGCCAAAAAACCCCGGCCCGGGGACCGTTTCGGGGCGCCGGCGGTCATGCGCTGCTGTTGACGGTTTTGCTTTGATTTACAAATTGTCAGGTAAAAAGCGCTCCACACCCTGAAAACCGGGTGTTTTAAATCCCCCTTTTTAAAGGGGGATTTAGGGGATTAGTCGGCTCTT
>Ga0351971_1029_pt1 | contig 28751 bp, 34 predicted proteins | sample BONcelFGM3001F11_FD_206746 | JGI IMG/M metagenome (GOLD analysis project Ga0351971, IMG submission 206746) | Enriched cells from coal bed in the Powder River Basin, Montana, United States - BONCAT cells FGM rep2 HSBNCT.FGM.300.1.F11 ...
TGAGACCCTCAGACAGATCGAGACCCACCTTCTCATGAGGCATTACGATGGCTTCCTCAGTAAGGGAAGGATCCGCGGCCGCCGATGATAGTTACCTTCTTCGGTTCACCCGGCTCGGGAAAGGGCACTCAGGCTGAGCTCGCAGCAGAAGCTCTGGGACTTGCCCATGTGTCCACAGGCAAGCACTTTCGCAGGGAGATCCAGCGGAACAGCGCCCTTGGCACCGAGATCCGGGATGTTATCGAAGCGGGAAAACTTGTGACCGACGAGATAGTGAATGAGCTTGTGTTTCAACTGATCGATGAGATTCCGGGGGTACTCCTCGACGGATTCCCCCGGAACGTTTTTCAGGCCGGCAGTCTCGATGAGTTCCTGCTCCGGAAGAAAAGGAAACTCGATGGGGCTGTTTTTCTGGATGTCCCCGAAGCCGAGGCGGTTGGCAGGCTTGCCGGAAGGCGGCACTGCACTTCGTGCGGCGCTCATGCGTTCTTTTCCGACGATACCTGCAACTTCTGCGGAGCAGCGCTGGTCCGTCGCACCGACGACGATCCGGGCGTTATCCACAGGCGGTTCGAGGAGTACCGTCTTCAGACGGCCCCACTCGAGGCGTTTTACGCCGGAAGGCTTGTCAGGGTTGACGGCATCGGGGCCGTCAAGCAGGTCCACTCCCGGGTTTTGAAGGCGATGGAACCATGGCTTTGATAACTTCCGGGAACGACGTTGCCGCAATGAGGGAAGCATGCAGGGTAGTGAGGAAGGTTCTGACCGAAGTCGGGGCTTTCATTGAACCGGGGGTCACAACTGCGGACATCGACGCCCTCGGCAGACGGATCATCTCAGCTGAGGGTGCCGTTCCCTCTTTTCTGGGTTATAACGGCTATCCTGCCGGGGTCTGTGTATCCGTGAACAACGAGGTGGTCCACGGCATTCCATCCACAGACCGGACCATCAAGGAAGGCGATCTCGTCAGTGTTGATGTGGGAGCTTTCAAAGGGGGCTTCCACGGCGACGCCGCCGAGACCTTTCCGGTGGGCAGGGTCATCCCCCTTGCCTTGAAGTTGCTTGAGGTAACCATAAGGGCGAGGGACCTGGGCATAGCCGCCGCCGTCAGCGGGGGTCATGTGGGAGACATCGGAGCCGCGGTTCAACAGGAAGTTGAGAGGAACGGCTTCAGTGTTGTCAGGCAGCTCGTTGGTCACGGCATCGGAAGGAGGCTTCACGAGAAGCCGCAGGTGCCCAACTATGGGTCGATTGGAAGGGGAATGCGGCTGTCCGACGGACTGCTGCTGGCCATAGAACCCATGGTCAACTCCGGAGACGCTTTCGTGAAAACACTTTCCGACGGCTGGACCGTGATCACTGCGGACGGGTCGCTTTCAGCCCACGCGGAGCATACTGTGATGATTCGAGGGCGTGAACCGGAAATATTGACGGCGTAGACATTTATGCGAATAATTGGGGTTCTCTTACTACCGGAAGGGAGTGAAGGCACTTGGCGAAAGAACAGGGCGTAGTGGTTGACGGGACAGTTCTCGAGACACTTCCCAACAACATGTGTCGCGTTCAGCTGGACAAGCCCGAGGGTCATGTGGTCCTTTGCCATGTTTCCGGCAAGATGAGAATGCACTACATAAGAATACTGGTGGGCGACAGGGTCACGGTCGAGATCTCCCCCTACGATCTCTCCCGGGGCAGAATCACCTACAGGTACAAGTGAGGTTGAAAAATGAAGGTACGCAGTTCAGTGAAAAAAATCTGCGAATACTGCCGAATTGTTCGACGCAACGGGAAGGTGCTTGTCATCTGCCCACGGAATCCGCGACACAAACAACGGCAGGGATAGCCGCATAAAACGGCGACGGAGGTGTAAGATTGGCGAGAATCGCAGGAGTTGACCTGCCCCGGAACAAGCATGTGCTCTATGCTCTTCCGTACATCCACGGCATTGGGCTCACGAGTTCCAGGTTCATTCTGGACAAGGTCGGGATTCCCATGGACAGGAACACCGATGCCCTTTCAGAAAGCGATGTGGCTGCTCTTCGCAAAGTCATCGAAGAGGAGTTCAAGGTGGAGGGCGCCCTCAGGGCCGAGGTCAGCATGAACCGCAAAAGGCTGATGGACATCGGCTGCTACAGGGGGCTCAGACATCGCAGGGGTCTTCCAGTCCGGGGACAGAGAACCCACACCAATGCCCGCACCCGCAAGGGTCCCAAGCAGGGCCACACCAGGAAGCGGTAGGGAGGTAGACCTTGCCCAAAGCTAAGGGAAAGCGAACAGTCAAGAAAATTACCAGGGTTTCGGATATTAATGGCGTTGCGCACATTAAATCCTCGTTCAACAATACTCTGGTTTCCATTTCCGACCGGCAGGGAAATGTTATCACATGGGCCAGCGGTGGAACCACCGGGGTCAAGGGAACAAGGAAGAGCACGGCCTACGCCGCGAGCCAGGCAGCAGTTCAGGCTGCCGAGAGAGCCATAGAGGCGGGCCTGAAGAAGGTCGAGATATGGGTGATGGGTCCCGGATCAGGAAGGGAAGCCGCGGTCAGGGCCCTTCAGTCGACTGATCTTGAAGTGATGGCCATCAAAGACATCACCCGGCTGCCTCACAACGGCTGCAGACCTACAAAGAGACGCAGGGGCAAGTCGTAGGAGGGATTCTCAAGCCTTCAGGGGGAGATGAATGGAATTCATGAAGCTTTACCTGCCGGATCGTATTCAGTGGGAACAGGAAACACTCACCGAAACCACTGGCAGGCTTGTGATAACACCTCTGGAAAGAGGGTTCGGCCGCACCCTGGGCAACGCGATGAGAAGGGTCATGCTCTCTTCGCTTGCGGGTGCAGCTCCGGTGTCCGTGACAATAAAGGGCGCAAGCCATGAGTTCAGCGCCCTTCCGGGAGTGAGACAGGACGCGTCCGACATCGTTCTGAACGTGAAATCCCTGAGCATCCGCCACGACGGTGAAGAACCCTGCACCCTCACACTCAAGGCAGACAAGCCGGGTGTGTACACGGCGGCTTCCCTTGTGGGAGACCCCTTGCTGAGGGTGACCAATCCCGATCAGGAGATCGCGGAGATCACCGGCAAGGGCGTGCTCGACCTTACCATCCTGGTCGAAAAGGGCAAGGGCTTCGTCACGGTTGACGAATGGTTCAACACCGGCAGGGGCCAGGAAATCGGTACCATGCTGGTTGACTCGTGGTTCTGCCCCGTGAAGACGGTCAACTACACCGTAGACAGCGCCCGTGTTGGCGACAGGACCGACTACGACTGCCTCTACATCGACATCACCACAGACGGAAGCCTTACCCCCCAGGAAGCCGTGGAGAAAACCTGCGCCATCCTGGTCCAGCACTTCCAAATGGTCATGGAGGGCACCGGGGCCGAGGCACCCGAGGAAGCCAGCGTTGAAAAGGCCGCTCCTGTGAAGAAGGCCGAAAGCAAGCCCAGGAGCAGCACCTGGGACTCTGTTCCCATCGATGACGAAGATTTCCAGATGGACAGGAAGTATGTGAACATACTGAAGTCCGCGGGAATTGAGACCGTTGGCGGGCTCGCCGCCATGACAGCCGACCAGTTGAAGGAATTCAGCGGCGTGGGCGACAAAACCCTTCAGGTCATAAACGAGAAGCTCGCTCTGAAGGGCCTGAAGCTGAGAACGGAATAGGAAACCCATGCGTCACAGAAAAACGACACCCAAGCTTGGCCGCACCAGGGAAGCCAGGGTACGAATGCTCAGGAACCTGGTCACTTCGCTGATCATGGAGGAGAGAGTGACCACAAGCCTGGCCCGGGCAAAAGTGGCCCGCAGCCTTGCTGAACGGATCATCACAAAGGGCAGGACCGACACCGTGCATTCCCGCAGGCAGGTCGCAGGCATGGTATACGGCAGCGTAGCCGTGAAGAAGGTGTTCAACGAACTGGGTCCGAGGTTCACCACCCGTCCCGGTGGCTACACCCGCATCCTTCGCCTTGGTCCCCGGGTGGGAGACGCTGCCGAAGCAGTGATTCTGGAATTGGTGGACGCTCCAGCAGTGGACAAGAAGTGAAAAAGATCGCCGTTCTTTCCTCGGGCGGTGACGCCCCGGGAATGAACGCCGGAATTCGGGCCACGGTCAGGGCTTCCCTGAGCCGTGGCCTTTCCGCGTACGGCGTTCATCGCGGGTACGAAGGCCTCATCGACAACAACATGCGACTTCTGGATTCACGTGATGTTTCCAACATCCTTCAACACGGTGGCACGATCCTTCATTCAGCGAGAAGCGACCGTTTCCTTGTGCCCGAAGGAAGAGCCGCAGCTGCCGCAAGCCTCGCAAAGCGCGGGATCGATGGCCTTGTTGTCTTCGGCGGCGACGGCAGTTTCAGGGGTGCGCACGACCTCAGCCTGGAACACGGCGTACAAGTCGTGGGTGTTCCCGCAACCATAGACAACGACATTTGGGGATCGGACTTCACAATAGGCTACGATACCGCTGTCAACACGGCGCTATCGGCGCTCGACAAGGTTCGGGATACCGCGGCCGCCCATGACAGGCTTTTCATCGTGGAGGTGATGGGCAGGCATGCGGGGTTCATAGCACTCGAGGTCGCGATCGGTGGTGGCGCCGAAGCCGTGTTCATACCCGAAACCCCCAGCGACATTGCGGGTGTCTGTGACAAGGTCCGGGAGAGGATTGCCCGGGGGCGGACATCGAACATCCTCGTTGTCGCCGAGGGAGATGAGGAGGGCAACGCCTACACCATAGCAAAAAAAATTGAGGAGAGCTCAGGACTGAAGAGCCGGGTAACCGTTCTGGGCCATGTTCAGAGGGGCGGAAGCCCGACCACAAGCGACAGGGTCCTGGCCACCAAACTTGGATGGGCCGCCGTGGATGCACTTATTGAGGGCTGTGCACCCTGCATGGTGGGTGTCGAGAATGGAATCATCTCACACCACCCTTTCCCCGATACGTGGCTGAACAGGAAACAGCTCGATCCTCTCCTTCTTGAGATCATTCAGGAAATGTAGCCTTGCTCGGAGTGCTCTGCTACCTGAAGCGCGAAGGCCAGACCCTCATGATACACCGCAACCGGAAGCCCGGCGATGTTCATCAGGGAAAATGGAACACGCTGGGCGGCAAGATGGAGTCCGGTGAAACCCCCGAGGAATGCGCCATCCGAGAAGTTTTTGAGGAGAGCGGCCTTGGAATCCGGAATCCAAGGCTTCGGGGCGTGATAACCTTCCCCGAGTTCGCAGATGAGCAGGACTGGCTGGTTTTTGTCTTCACCTGCACCGAGTTCACCGGAGAGCTTCTGAAGGAGTGCCCAGAAGGCTTCATTCACTGGGTGAACGACGCGGACCTGCCCTCCCTGCCCCTCTGGGAGGGCGACCACATCTTCATGAAGTGGCTGGATTCGGAAAGGTTCTGGAGCGCCAGGTTCGAGTACGACTCGAGAGGGCTTAAAAGCCACTCGGTTGTGTTTCACGGGTGAACCCCGTCGAACCGCCTGGCAGGGTTCCAAGCATTCCGCAAATCCATGGGTGAAGTTTTAACCAACACCGGTTCAGAGCATCTTCTGCATCCACACCGTGTCGAATTCGCGTCCCATCTTCATCCCCACGTTCCTGAACCGGCCACACTCAATGAACCCGTTTTTCAAGTGAAAGTTCACGCTTCCGGGATTCAGTGAGGATATGCTTGCAAGGATCGTTGTGATGCCCTTTTCAGATGCTCCCTGTTCAAGATGTTCCAGAAGCGATCTTCCCAGACCTTTCCCCGTGTGGTCCGGATGGATGAAGTAAGCTGCCTCGGCAGTGCGGGAGAAGACGGGCATCGGATTGTGAGCCCTCAGCAGTGCGAACCCGACGACCCTGCCGTATTGGTCCCTCGCTGTTGCCATGGGGTAGCCCTTCGACATCTGAAGCAGCATGTCGAAAGCCTGCTCGGGCACTCTGGTCTCGGGGTAGGCAGAGAGAGAACTCTCGATGTAGTGGTTGAAAATCTCCATGACGGGTACGCGGTCTTCTGTGGTCAGCGGTCCGATGGAATACTCAATGAATACTGCCTCCTGTCTACAATCCCCGAATGAGCGTTTCGAGCGCCAGTGCTATCTCGACAACCTTACCGCAGTCAACAATTCCCGGATTATCCCTGTCCGTGTGGGTAACGTCCTGTGTGTCCATGTTCGTTATCAGCCACATTGAAGAGACCGCCAGCGCCGGGCAGCCCATCTGAACGAATATGCTGTGGTCGCCCTGTGGCCACTGGGGACCCTCCCCAATGCCGGGAAAGAGTTCCAGTACACTGCTCGCCAGGTCCATGACAGGCTCTGGCAGACCGAAGAAGGAAAAGGAGCTTTTTCCGTCCCGGTAGCCTGCGCCGTCGATGTTGATGTTGAGAAGCATGTCTCCGAAGCTGTCACGGTTCATACCTATGTACTGCATCTGACCGGGAATGGCGTAATAGTCTTCGCCGTTCAGTGCCGCCAGTTCGATCAGCCTTTCTCCTTGATAGTCCGCAAGCAGTTCTGACAGAAGGAGCAGCACCGCCACACCCGTGGCATTGTCAATGGCGCCGGGCGTTCCCTTCTTTGCGTCTATGTGGGCTGTTACAACGACCCTTTTACCCCGGGTGGAGCCCTTGGAGGCAATGACATTGAAAGCCTTTTCAGGTATTCGGACCGACCGGGATTCGAGCCTGGCCATCCCGCCGGTCAGGGGCAGAAGCCGTGCGCCCTCCTCCTCTGTCATGTACACCGAAGGGATGTCGAAATCACCGTCCTCTATCAGTGGAAAGGGGTAAACCCCGCCCGCAAGCGATGAGTTTCTGCCTGTGGCGCAAACGATTGCGGCGGGTTGCTTTTCTTCGAGCGTGCCTATCAAGGCTCTGTGGTGGTCCGGGTTGTAGAAGACGAAGTTCCTGGGCATGATCTGCTCCCGCGCCAGCCCGCCGTGGAGGAGCAGCACCTTTCCGAATGCGTCGGCTGCCCTCAGCTCCTCCAGGGAGGAAGCACAGATCAGCGTCGCTTTGACAGAGCAGCCAAGGCTGTATGGACTGGCACTTACAGCAAACGCTTCGCCGGCCACCGAAAGCCTGGTCTCTCCCGCCGTCCAACCCATCACATCCATTTCGTGGGATTCCGTCAGCCATCCGAACCGCCGGGTTTCATCCTCAAAGAATGATGTGGCCATCCTGTTGCCCGGGCTTCCCACGCAACGCTCCGGGATGACTGAGCAAAACTGTTCCAATATCCGGGAACAGCGTTCTTCAAAGTGTTCCATGCTCACCTTCGTTTTACGTTACAGGTGTGCTGCAAGTTGAGTCCGGTCCAGTTTTCGTTCAGGCAATCCTTCGTTTACCTGGCTCGGGGTTCCAACACCGATAGCCCCTCCCGGTTCACGGAGACGTAGATGATCTCGGAGATCAACTCGCCTTCTTCGCTGTAGAAGATCTTTTCGAAACGGAAATGCACGGTGTACCCCCCCAGTTCCTCGTAACCCTGCTCATGGGTTGTCCGCATGGAGGAGAGCGGGAAGCCGCTGAGCCCTGAAAGCTCGTCTTCGTTCAGGGCGTGTATCTTGCCGAAGGCGTTAATCGTGAAAGATCTCCACACTCCTGATTCCACGGTGGCGCTTACGGATATCTCCCCCGCCCCGGGCGTTTCCTCGACCTGAACTGAAACCGAGGTCCAGTCGAGGAACTCCTCTTCGGAGGCGAAGGTCGCGCCGACCAGAAGCAACAGCAGAGCAACAGTGATCCTTTTCATGCTTTCCTTTCCTCTGAAACAGAAGGGGTTGGCATCCAGATTATTGAACCGGCTCCATTACTGCCTCTCTCAGAAGCCATTCTGCTTTGACTGGATCCAACCTTGTCAGGTCTTCCTCATCCTCGCTACAGTTGACGAGGCAAACGTGTCCGGTCTCGCAGAGATGGCAGGCACCGAATTCAGGGCACCTTTGTCAGGACCCGTTTCCTGCTGCCATAGGGCTGGGAAACGAACACATCCACCAGCTGCGAGGCAACTGCCGGAGGATGGGTGTTTCTCTTCTCACCATACTTCTGCTCTTCTTGTTCCCTGTCGGAGAGCCCAGAGCACTTCCCTCATCCCACCATTCATACGCTCCTGTTCACGGCTTGCTGAAAGGCGCGACAGGTCTCATGTTCCTTTTTGCATCCTGCCAATGATCGAATATGGTTCGACTTTGACCAAGGCGGAAGCACTACAGAATTGATTCCAGAACAACGTTATACGACAGTAAACTAAGCAATCTAAGTCCGTCCCCTAAGGAGGGTGTCATGGGAATGATGAAGGAGTTCAAGGCGTTTGCGATGCGGGGCAATGTGATGGACATGGCGGTGGGGATCATCATCGGCGCGGCGTTCGGGAAAATAGTCTCGTCGCTGGTGGCCGATGTGGTAATGCCGCCATTGGGGCTGCTCATCGGAGGGGTGAACTTCACCGACCTTTCGGTGGTCCTCAGGGAAGCCGCAGGGGAAACAGCAGCGGTGACAATCAACTATGGCACCTTCCTCCAGACGCTTCTCGACTTCGTGATCGTTGCATTCGCCATCTTCATGATGATCAAGGGTATGAACAACCTTTCCAGAAAAAGGGCCCAGGCGCCCGCTGCGCCTCCCGCCCCCTCGAAGGAAGAAATCCTTCTGGGAGAGATCAGGGACCTTCTGAAGCAGAAGTAGGGGCTGTGCCCTTTCAGCGCGGAAGGGTTTGGGCTATCTTTCGCGCATGAATGCTCTAAGCCCTGTTCTGTCCATTGTCGCGGCCATTGCGGTAAGGGTGGGTTACGAAGAGAACCCGCCCATGGCCTTTACAAACCCTTCCGGTGAGCCCGACGGTTTCTACGTCGAGCTGGTGAACCACATCGCGCAGTCCGAGGAGTGGAAGCTTCAGTTCGTGCCGGGGGAGTGGTCCGAGCTTCTTCTGTGGCTCGAAAACGGCGAGATCGACCTCCTGCTCTCCATGGCCGTGACGCCTGCCCGGAGAGAGCTGTATCTCTTTACCGAGAACAGCGTCTATTCCGGGTGGTCAACCGTTGCGATAAAGCGTTCGGGGATTTTCGGTTCAATGGCCGATCTTGAAGGCGCTTCGATCGCAATGATCCACGATGACATCCATTCCATGACATTCCTCGAGCTGGTGGAAAGGCTGGGAGTATCCGTAACGCCTGTCTGGGTCTCGAGCTTCCATGGGGCATTGCAGGCCGTGGCCGACGGCGAGGTCGATGGCGCAGCGGTCCCGTGGCACGCGGTGGCCTTTTTCGGGTCAGAACTGGGCCTTGAGGGGTCGCCGGTAGTGTGGAACCCCGTTCAGACCAGGATAGCCGGCACCCCCAGGACTGCGGCGCCTCTCATAGCCGCCATCGACGGTCATCTTGCGGCCATGAAGGCCGACGACGAGTCCGTCTACTACACCCTCCGCCAGAAGTGGGTCTTCCCGGAAACCGCTTCACATCAGAGGTTTTGGCTTGTTGCGCTGGGGGTGCTTGCCCTGTCCGGCATTGTCATCATTTTTCTCAGCAATCTGCGGCTGAGCCGGGAGGTCAGGAAGAAGAACCGCGCCCTCAGGGTGAACTCCACGCTTGCCATTGTTGCGGGAGCGGTGAACGAAGTCGACTCGCTCGATGAACTGTGCGGCAGGCTTGTGGAGGCTCTGGCAAATGTCATGGAAACCTCGAACCTGTTCGTCGCTGTGTACATTCCTGAAAGGGACGCGTTCCGCATCCCGAGAATACTTGACAGGTTCGACGACTACACCGAGATCGACAACCCAGGGTCACTGACGCACAACGTGTTCCGCTCCAACACCGCCGTGAGGTGGAACAGGGAAGAGATAGGCGCCTACTACCGCCGGACCGGCGGAGTGCAGGTGGGAACGCCCGCCGAACAGTGGCTTGGTGTCCCGTTGAGGGCCGGAAAGGAACCGGTGGGAGTTGTGGCCGTTCAGAGCTACGAGAAGGAGGACCAGTTCACCCGGGCTGACCAGGAGCTTCTGGAGAGTGTGGGCGCGCAGCTTGGGAACGCCATACTCCGCATGCGTGCCATCGAGGAACTCACAGCCTCAAGGGGAAGGTTGTCCAGGCTGATGGCCGCCGATCCCTCGGCCATCCTGCTTCTCGACGAAAAAGGTTTGGTGCAGGACTGCAACCCGCAGGCCCGTGATATCCTGGGTTGCGGCTGCAATGAACTGATGGGCCTTGACTTCTACGGTTTCCTGAGTCATGGGGCCGAGAGGTTGAAGTGTTTTCTCGATCCAGAGTCTCCCGACGAGAGCTTCAGGTTTGCCGGGCAGGTGTCAAGACAGGATGGGTCGGGCTTCCCATTCGAGGCCAGGGGTTCGGTTTTCGAGGAGTCAGGCAGAAGACTTTTCTTCGTCGGCATACAGGACGCCACCAGGAAGCTCGCCCTCGAGGCCGAAGCCGCTCGGAACGAGAGGCTTGAGTCGGTCGGCGTTCTGGCGGGCGGCATCGCCCACGACTTCAACAACATCCTGACGGGCATACTGGCGAACCTCAGCCTGCTGAAAAGGGAGAAACCGGGGTCGAAGAAGTTCCAGGCATTCGCGGAGGACGCGGAGAAGGCTGCCCTCAGCGCCAGACACCTCACCAACCAGCTCCTTACGTTCGCCCAGGGGGGCGCCCCGGTGAAAAGGGCGGTTCACACGGCTGAACTGCTGGAACAGGCCACCAGGTTCCTTCTAAGGGGCTCGGGTGTGTCATTCTCAATCGAGGCCGACCGCGACCTCTGGAGCCTCGAGGCCGATCCGGGGCAGTTCTCGCAGGTGGTAAGCAACCTTGTCCTCAACGCGAAACAGGCCATGAACGATGTCGGCAGCCTCAGCGTTTCCGCCAGGAATGCAGCGCTCAAGGCCACGGACGAGGAGGGACTGCCCTCTGGCCGTTACGTGAGGATCCTCTTCCATGATTCCGGTCCCGGCATCCCCGGAAAGATAGCCGACAGGGTGTTCGACCCCTACTTCACGACCAGGGAGAAGGGGCATGGCCTGGGCCTTACGACAAGCCACTCCATCGTCGTGAGACACGGGGGGCGGATCCGGATACTGCCTTCCGACAAAGGGGCGCTTTTTGAAGTGCTCATGCCAGCGGCCCTTGTCGGTACGCCGTTGTCGGCCCGGAAAACCGGAGTCCCGTCTCAGCATACGGAAAGAATCCTTGTACTGGACGACGAGGAGATCGTGCGCACAGCGGCGACAAACCTTCTGGGCGCGCTTGGATGCACTGTCGACGAGGCTTCCGACGGCGTGACGGCGATCTCCTTGTACCGCTCCGCCTTCGACGCCGGACAGAGGTACGATGCCGTGATCATGGACCTTACCATCCCCGGAGGTATGGGCGGCCAGCAGGCCGTGCGCGAGGTCCTTTCCATCGACCCCAATGCCAGGGTGATAGTGTCCAGCGGCTACGCCGGCAACAGTATAATGGCCAACTACCGCGATTTCGGGTTCAGTGGTGTTCTGAGCAAGCCCTACACGCTTTCGGAGCTTTCCGATGTGATCCGAAGGGTTGTGGGGGACTGACCGTTTTTGCGGCGACTGGTATAAGTTAGTGCAGTCCAGCCAGAAAACCTTGAAATGGAACACGATGCCAGTTCATGGTGTATATTGCCCAGTGGAAACATGGAGGTCTTCATGACTAAAACACAGGTTCGCTCGAACAGCGCTCCGGCCCCCGTGGGCCCTTACAGTCAGGCCGTACTGACGGAAGGGTTTGTTTTCGCGAGCGGTCAACTCGGCATCGACCCGGCAACAGGCTCCATGCCGCCAACGGTCGAGGCTCAGGCTCAACTTGCCCTCGATAACCTGAAGGCCGTTCTTGAAGAGGGCGGCTCATCACTTGACCGTGTTGTGAGAACCACCGTCCTGCTTGCCGACATGAAGGACTTTGCAAAGGTCAACGGCATATATGCCCGCTATTTCACCGAGCCCTTCCCCGCCAGGGCGGCCTACCAGGTCGCCGGGCTCCCACTGGGGGGGCTTGTGGAGATCGAGGCAATAGCCCTTTCCGGAAGGGACTGACATGCTGGGGCTTGTCTGGTCAACGGTGACCGCATCCGACGGGTTCACCAAGTTCATCCTTCTGCTGATACTCGTATTGTCGATCGGCGCCTGGTCGGTTGCCATCTCCAAACTGAAGGAGCTTTCGCGTATAAGCGGGGCTTCGCGCATGTTCATGGAAGCCCTTCGGACAACGGGCCGTCCCCCCGGTGGGGACTTTCTGAAGAACAGTTCCGAGATGGGACCCCTGGCCAGGATGTACGCCGAAGCCGGAAGGTTCCTGCGCCGCAGGAGCGATCTCGGCATCACAGGTCCCCTCACGGGCGAAGAGGTCGCGATCCTTCACGGATCTCTCGAAAGGGAGGCCAGCGAAGACCTGGCCCAGCGAAGCAGGAACATCGGCTTTCTTGCCACCGTCACAAGCGTCAGCCCTCTTCTCGGGCTTCTGGGAACCGTTTGGGGCGTGCTGGCGAGTTTCATAGGGATGCGTGAGATGGGTTCGGCCGACATAAGCGCTGTGGGCTCCGGCATCGCCGCCGCCCTGACCACAACCGTTGCGGGGCTTCTTGCCGCCATTCCCGCCAATGTATTCCACAACTACTCCGTCGGGAAGGTTGACGACCTGGCGGGAGAGATAGACCGCTTCCTCTCCGAGCTTGTTGACGTGTGCAGAAGGGGCAGCATCACATGATCCGTCCCAGGTACCGGCAGTTCTCGAGCATCAATGTCACCAACCTCGTTGATGTCACGTTCGTCCTGCTGGTGATCTTCATGCTGAGCGCCCCGGTGATCCACCGCAGCGCGGATGTAAGGCCCCCGTCCACCGACCAGGGGCGAATCCTGAACCGGCTCGACCCCGGAACATCCCTTCTTGTCGAGATAGATGCCCTCGGCAACATCACCGTTGCGGGTGAGCCTGTGGCCCCGGCAGACCTCTCCGGCCTCGCGGCTGCGGCCCTTGCGGGCGGACGCACCGAAGCCTTCGTGAGGGCCGACGGCGAGGCCCGGTACACCATTCTTGCCCTGGCGCTCACCGAACTGCGCAGGGGTGGGTACGCAAATGTCGGCCTTGTACAGGAGTCCGTAAGTGAACAGCGCTGAAGCTTTCCGCAGACCCATGAGCAACTGTCCGGCAGTCGACCGGTCGGCCATGGTCATGTCGTTCGGGGTCCATGCGGGAGTACTTGTTCTGATAATCCTTGCCGGGCTGTTGATGAACTCCGGTCCCGCACCGGTCATCATGGGCGGGGGTTCAATGGTTTCAGTCGAGATGGTGGTGCTGGATCCCTTGTCGGACTCCGGAAGCCCGCAGCATGTTCCAGCCGAGGTCGAACCGGTTCAGGTTGAAGAAACGGTTCAGATCCCTGAACTGATCCAGGAACTGATGGAGTCCAGAGTGCTCGAACCCGCGGAGATGGAACCTGCCGAGGTCGAGCCAGTTGAAACCCAGCCCGTCGAAGTGCAGCCCGCTGAAGTGCAGCCCGCTGAAGTACAACCAGCTGAAGTCCAACCCGCCGAGGTGCAGCCCGTACAGACTCAGCCCGCTGAAGTTCAGCCCTCTGGCCAGTTCGTCACCATAGGTTCCTCGGGAGAGGCGGGAGCGGGAGCGCCCGGCCCCGCAAGCTACGAGGGAAGGGTGTTCGCAGCCATCAGAAGGAATTTCGTAACATCCACCGATCCCCCCAACACCTACCGGATCCATTTCACCGTAAACCTTGACGGTACATACAGGTACGATGTCGTCAGACAGAGCGGTAACGCTGCCTTCGACAGGGCTGTCGAACACGCGCTTGCAACCGCCAACATACCTCCGGTGCCTCCGGGTCGAACAAATCCGGTCAGATTGAGTATAGAGTTTTTGGGTCCCGAATAGTTCTGGGGCGTGAGGGGAGAAACCTTTGAAATTGATTGTCCTTATCCTTGCGATACCGGTCTGCCTTCAGGCCGCCGAATTCCTTCCCATGACACCAATAGGCGCCCAGTGCCTTCCAGTGAGCGTTCGTGTGGAGGGGTCGGGCGAGGGGGCGGTAACCGTCCGCGATCAGCTCGTGTTTGACATCGACTTTTCGGGCCTTCTCATAACCGTCCCCGAGAACGAGGCTTTCGTGAAGCTTTCAGCCAGGGTCTCGGGTAGCGACGGGAACTGGAACATCTCCGCCAGGGCCGAAGCCGAGGGGGAAGGGGTGCTCGTGAAGGAGTACCAGGGTTCCTCGCTTCACGACATGGTGCACAGCCTTTCGGATGACCTGGTGTTCGCCCTCACGGGTGAACAGGGGATCGCCTCCACAAGAATCGCCTACATAGTCCGGGGGGGCGAGGAGTGGAGGCTTGTCGTTAAAACCCTCGATCCCAGGCCATCGGCCACCATCATGCGGGACGGGCAGGTTCTGACCACCCCCGCGTGGAGCCCGCTGGGCGACCGCATCGCCTTCACCTCCTACAGGGCCGGAACGGGCGACATCTACACCTATTCGTTCGCTTCGGGCTCGGCATCACGGATAATCTCGGGCGGAGTGAACACCGCTCCGGCCTGGAGCCCGAACGGAAGCCATCTCGCTTTCACGCGCTCCGAGAACGGAAGCTCCGACCTTTGGCTGTACAGCGTTTCGGGCGGCAGCCCGATCCCACTGACGGCGCGGAGCAGCATCGAGACATCGGCCAGCTTCTCCCCCAACGGGCTTCAGTTGATCTTCACCAGCGACCGGGTAGGCTATCCCCAGCTCTACTGGATGAGCGCCTCGGGCGGGAGCGCGGAGAGGGCGGGTTTTTCCCACGGTTACTGCGACAGCCCCGCGTGGTCGCCCCGGGGCGACAAGATAGCCTACTGCGCAAGGGCCGGAAGCGGTTTTCACATTTTCGTGATGAATTCGGACGGAACCGAGATAAGGCAGGTGACCACCCGGGGAACCCTCAACGAAGACCCCGTATGGTCGCCCACCGGGCGCCACCTTGCCTTTTCAAGCGATATGGATGGCATGAGGAACATATACATGATGGAGTTGAACAGTTTGAAGGTTCACAGGCTCTCCACCGGCGGAGAGAGTTACTGCCCGGCGTGGTCGCCGGTGCGTTAGGGAAGGATGGAAGAGATGAAGAAGCTTGCGTTGACGATGGGGTTGATCTCACTTCTTGTCGCCTTTGCCGGCTGCCGCCGCACAGTGATCGAGGACAACGTGGTCTCAAGCGACACTCTCGTGACCGGCGTGTGGGAGGAAGACCCCATGATCGCGCTGAACGCCGCGCTGGCCAGGCATCAGGAAGCACTTCGCGACGTTTTCTTCGAGTACGACTCCAATGAACTGAGCAGTGCAGCGCTTGAGGCACTGATGTTCGACGCCGGATACATGATGAGCAACTCGGGTTTCAGGGTGCTTCTTGAAGGCCACTGCGACGAGCGCGGCACCGTGGACTACAACCTTGCCCTGGGTGAGAGGCGCGCCCAGTCCGTCTACCAGTACCTGGTGAACTACGGCATCCCGGCTTCCAGGCTCACGACGGTCAGCTATGGCAAGGAAAGGCCCTTCGCCAGTGGTTCCACCGAGTACGCCTTCTCCCAGAACCGCAGGGTTCACCTGCGTGTGATGCCGGAGTAGTCCAGATGAAACGGGGGGCCCTTTACACGGTCTTTCTCTTGCCGCTTTTTTGCGGGTGCTGGCTCTCCACATGGTCCAAGGCGCCGGGCAGGGTCGAGAAACTCGAGGTATCCCAGGCGGAGATGAGGGTCGATGTCGATTCCATCGCTGCCGGGGTCGAGAGAAACCAGCATCTGCTCCGGGGGATCCAGGCGCAGGCCGGAATGCGCGACTCTGGAGCAGCCCAGCAGCTGTCCGAGATGGTGAGCCAGCTCGAGGCGGCTCTTGCCAGGTTCACCCGGGCCCGGGTGGGACAGGACGATGAGGCAGGCGCGGCCGAGCCCGTATACGAAGACGCCTTCAGGCAGTACCAGCAGGGCGACTACACAAGGGCCGCACAGGGATTCAGACAGGTTTATACCGAGTATCCCAGAAGCGTTCTGGCAGACGACGCCCTCTACTTCGCCGCCCTCTGCAACCAGGCCCTGGGCCAGCCCCACAGGGCCATCGAGGAACTTGTGGCGGTGTACTTCATGTACCCGTCGGGGGACAAGACGGCATCGGCCCTGGCCAGGGCGGCGGCGATCTACGCCCTGCATACCGCCGAAACCGAGAGGGACAGGCTCGAGGCAATAATCCTCCAGGAGTACCCCCAGAGCGACGAGGCCAGACTGATCCGCCAGCGCACCGGAAGGTAGCGGGAACCAGATAAATCCGGCATATTAGTCGGTCAGGACATGTGCTGCCCGGGACCCCCCGGGCAGCAGCGGCCATTGAACGCAACACCCAAGAGCGGAAATCAAATGTCTTACAATGTCACAACGGATGAGTCCGGCAGGAAGACCGTCAGTTTTCACATGGATGCCGATGGAATGGACAGGCTCTTTCGGGAAGTCAGGCGCGAGATACAGAAGGACATAGTCGTTCCCGGTTTCAGGAAGGGCAAGGTCCCCTCATCCATCCTGAAACAGAAGTTCGGAAACCTGATACTCTCCGAGGTCGCTGAAAAAGCCCACCGGGAGATGTCCGATGTTCTATTCGAGGAGAACGACTGGATCCTCTCCGACGCCGAACCCGAGTTCAAGCCTGTTCTGCCCGCTGAAGGCCGCGACTACGATTACGAGGTCACCTACACACTCTTCGAGACCCCTGCGCCCACTGGATACCGGGGAATTTCCATCGCCGTCCCCGCCTTTGACGAGGAGAAGGCCCTCGAAGAAGCCCTTTCCGAGATCCGGAACCGGTTCATCTCATTCGAGCATGTGGATCGGGCAGCGGCAGATGGTGATCTCGTTGTGGTCGAGTACCCTTCGCGTGATGGCGGGGAACCCAGGCGCGCGGCTGTCGTCATAGGCAGGGAGAACATGGGGCCCGGCTTCGACGAACTCCTTCCCGGCCTGTCCGCGGGAGACAGGTTCTCGGCCCGAATGGACTTCCCGGGCCTGGATGAGGAGCCCCCGGCAACCGAGTTCGCCGTCATGGAGGTGAGGGAGCCCAAAAATCCCGAACTCGACGATGATTTCGCCAAGACCGCCGGCGGGTTTGAAAGCATGGAAGAGTTGAAGCAGAAGCTTCGCGACAACATCAGCGAGAAGCATCAGGCCGAGCGACGGTCGTTCGTGGAATCGGTTGCGCTTGACAGCCTGCTCTCAGCCAACGTGTTCGACCCTCCCTCGTTCATGGTGGACAACCTTGCCCGCGATTACTCAAAGCGGCTTGAAGACGGTGAATCGACCCCCGAAACCGAAAAGACGATAAGGGAGCTGGCCGAACGAAAAGTCAGGGAGTTCCTTATCCTCAGGCAGATAGCCATCATCGAGGGCATACCGGTGTCACCGGAGGAGATTGAAAAAGAGGCCGCGGGTGGCTCGACTTCGTCTGCGCTCGACAGACTTCGCAACGAGAGGGCCCTTGAGCTCGTGCTCTCGAACGCCGTTGAAACCGTCGCGGAACCTCACGCCGAAGATACGGCTAAACATGATGAGCCCGGGGCTTCCTGGAAGTGGGTCGCGGTTACCGAAAAGCCATGCAAGGAGGAACAGTGATGTCATCCGTGATTCCCTTCGTGGTGGAGAGGGATGGAAACTACGAGCGCTCGTACGACATCTACTCACGACTGCTTAAAGACCGCATCGTTTTCATCGGTGACGTCATTTCTCCCCAGACGGCGGGACTTGTCGTCGCGCAGCTTCTCTTCCTTGAAGGTCAGGACCCCAAGAAGGACATCAACATGTACATCCACAGCCCCGGCGGCTCGGTCTCCGCGGGGCTCGCTATCTTCGACACCATGAGGTTCATCAGGCCCGACATCGCAACGTTCTGCATGGGAAGCGCCGCAAGCATGGCTTCAGTCCTTCTGGCAGCGGGCGCGAAGGGCAAGAGGAACATCCTGCCCCACGCAAGGGTGATGATCCATCAGCCCAGCGGCGGCGTGAGGGGGCAGGCCAGCGACATCGAGATCGAAGCCCGGGAGATATTGAAGATCCGGGAGGAGATGAACCTGATCCTGGCGGAGTGCACAGGCCAGCCCATAGGGAAGATAGCGCAGGACACCGACAGGAACTTCTGGATGAACGCTTCCGAGTCGGTTGAGTACGGGATCGTCGACAACATTCTTGACAAGAGGGTGTAAGCGATGCCGAAGGAGAACCGCTGTTCGTTCTGCAACAGGGCGTCGGGGGAGGTCAATCAGCTCATCCAGGGGCCGGGTGTCTTCATCTGTGACGACTGCGTAAGGTATTGCAGCGAGATAATCACCGAAACACCGGGAAAGCCCGAGGAGAAGTCCGTCCCCGGCCTTTTCCGAAAGGGGCTTCCGTCACCCCGTGAGATAAAGGACCAGCTGGACCAGTACGTGGTGGGTCAGGACAGGGCAAAGAAGGTTCTGTCCGTTGCCGTTTACAACCACTACAAGAAGCTTCTGGCCAAGCATCAGGGCACGAGCGAGGTGGAACTCGAGAAGAGCAACATCCTTCTCCTGGGTCCCACCGGTGTCGGCAAGACCCTTCTCGCCCGGACCCTCGCGCGGATACTCGAGGTCCCCTTCGCCATCGCCGACGCCACGACCCTCACCGAGGCCGGCTACGTGGGCGAGGACGTGGAGAACATCCTTCTGAGGCTGCTTCAGGTCACTGACATGAACGTGGAAGAGGCCCAGCACGGGATCATCTACATAGACGAGCTGGACAAGATCTCGCGCAAGTCGGAAAACCCGTCCATCACCCGTGACGTTTCCGGCGAGGGAGTTCAGCAGGCCCTTTTGAAGATTGTCGAGGGAACCGTCGCGGGCGTTCCCCCCCAGGGCGGCAGGAAGCACCCCTACCAGGAGAACATCTACATCGACACCTCCGGCATACTCTTCATCTGCGGAGGGGCCTTCCACGGGCTGGACAAGATCATCGAATCACGGATCAGCCATGGAGCAATGGGCTTCGGAGCCGACATCAAGGCTGACCGCCAGGAATCATGCTCACTCGATATCGTGGAAGCCCACGACCTGGTGCGCTTCGGCATCATTCCCGAACTGGTCGGCAGGCTTCCGGTGGTGGTGACGCTTGAAGACCTTGACGAGGAAGCCCTGGTGAAGGTCCTGACCGAACCGAAGAACGCCCTCATGAAGCAGTACTCGTACCTTTTCAGCCTTGAGGGCCTCGAACTCGAGATAACACCCGATGCAATGAAAGCCATCGCATTCGAGGCCAGGAAGGCAAAAAGCGGCGCCAGAGGGCTTCGATCCATCCTTGAAAGGGTCCTTCTGGAACCCATGTATTCAATACCCGACGCCAGGGAAAAGTCGGGAACCCTCTTGGTGGACGAGGCATGCGTCAAGGGCCTGAAGAAACCCAGGATAATCACCCGAAGGGGACGGAAAGCGGTCTGATTTGCCGGGACTTGCGCTCAGCTTTCTCAGGAGCTGTCCTGGAGGAGTGGGTCTTCCGGACGACGGCAGACCCGAAGTTGCCTTCACCGGACGCTCCAACGTCGGGAAGTCGTCGCTCATAAACAGCCTGGCCGGGGGCGTCGCGGTGGCCCGCACCAGTTCCTCCCCGGGGTGCACACGGTTCATCAACATATACGAAAGCAATTTCGGCTACTACGTCGCTGACCTTCCGGGCTACGGTTACGCCAGGGCGCCCGGTGCCGAAAGGTCCCGCTGGCTCTCCTGGATGGAGGACTACCTCGGGAAAAGGCGCCCTCTCAGGGGTTCGGTCCTTCTTGTGGACTCAAGGCATCCCGGGATGGAAAGCGATGCTCGGATGGCCGAGTTCCTGAGGGGTTGCGGCAAACCCTACATTGTCGCCCTGACCAAGAGCGACAAGCTGGGGGCATCAAAGCTCACGGAATCCAGAAAGAAGGCCGAGGAGCTGGGCCCGGTGATCCCTGTTTCCTCAGTTCGCGGCTCGGGGATCAGGGAACTGCTTCGCTGGCTTGTGCAGGTAACGGTGGATTAGGGGGAGAAATGCCTGTAAGGATCATTGTGGGGCTTCAGTGGGGAGACGAGGGCAAGGGCAAGATGGTTGATCACCTGGCCCTCGACGCCTCGGCGGTGGCCAGGTTTTCCGGGGGGGCCAACGCGGGACATACCGTGGAAACCCCGATGGGAAGGTACGCGCTGCACATGCTGCCCTCGGGGGTTCTCAGACAGGGAGTCGCCGGAATGATCGGGTCCGGCTGCGTGGTTGACCCCCTGGCCCTGCTTGGGGAGATCAGTGATCTGGAGAACTCCGGTGTTACGGTTGCCGACAGGCTTCTGGTGAGCGGAAAGGTGCATCTTGTACATCCCGCGGCCCGGGTGTCCGAGGCTTTCTCCGAAACCGGTGCCGACCGAAAGATCGGCACCACCGGCCGGGGGATAGGGCCGACGTACGTTGAGAAGTTCCGCCGAAGGGGCATCAGGCTGGAAGACATCTCGCTGCCGGCGCAGTTCTCCGCAAGGTGCCGTGAGAGGGCGGATCGCTGCGCGCAGGAGTTCGGTCTGGAAGGCACGGCGCGGGAAGCCCTTGTGCGCGACACGGAAGCCTTCATTGAGGCGTCGCTTTCCATGGCACGTTACGTGGGGGATGTTTCGTACACCATTTCACGGATACTGGAGGAGAACGGCACCGTGATAGCCGAAGGGGCCCAGGGCACGCTGCTTGACCCGGATCACGGCACCTACCCCTATGTCACCTGCGGTCAATGTGTAAGCGGAGCCGCCTGCACAAGCCTCGGGTTCGGGCCCAACCGCGTCGGCGAGGTCGTGGGGATACTGAAAGCATACTCCACGCGTGTCGGGGAGGGCCCCTTCCCCACTGAACAGGCCAACGAGACCGGAGAGAGGATACGGAAGGCCGGGAACGAGTACGGCACCACCACCGGGCGCCCCAGAAGGTGCGGCTGGTCCGACGGCGTCCTGGCCCGGTACGCCACCCGTCTCAATGGGTGCGACTGGATAACCCTGACCCTTCTCGACGTTCTTTCAGGTTTTGAAGAGCTTCAGGTCTGCACCAGGTACGAACTCGACCCCGAGCAGGACCTGGCCCTTTTCGAGACCGGGGTCAGGCTCGGTGCACACATTCCCGTCTACGAGACCCTTCCCGGCTGGAAGGAGGACATCCGCGGCGAGACACGCTGGGATGCCCTTCCCCCAAATGCCAGACGGTACGTGGAAACCCTGGAAAGGCTCGCCGGAGCGCCCATCAGGGCCATTTCTACCGGACCCGACCGTGACCACCTGATCCGGCGGGACAACTGAGGGTGAACCGCTCCCACTGGCCCGGACTGTTCTTCGACACCCACTGTCACCTCCACTTCGACGATTTTCGCCCCGACCTCGAATCGGTTGTCGGCAGGGCGTTCGATGCGGGTGTTCGTGGCATTCTGGTCCCTTCGATAGACCTTTCTTCCAGTGTCCGTTCAAGCTCCATAGCGCGGGACTTCGGCCTCTGGTCAGCCGCGGGTTTTCACCCGAACCATCTCGAGGAAGCAACCGAACAGGCTTTCGAAAAGCTGGCCTGCTTGTCGCTGCTTCCACAGGCCGCCGCAGTGGGTGAGACGGGCCTCGATTTCTACCGCGACAGGTTCCCCCGCGATGTTCAGTCCCATTGGTTCCAGAAACACATCGGTCTGTCCAATGATCTGGCCCTGCCCCTCGTTGTTCACTCCAGGGGAGCTGAGGAGGCCGTCCTGGACATCCTGCCTGTGGACCCTGGCTTTCCCGTAGTCCTGCACAGCTGGTGCGGTTCGGGTGAGGTCACTTCCCGGGCAGTGAAAAGGGGCTTCTTTTTCGGGGTAACGGGGGCGGTGACTTACCGCAAGAGCGAGATGGCCAGGAACCTGGGGCTGATACCCCGGGAAATGGTCCTCGCCGAGACGGACGCTCCCTTCCTTTCGCCAACTCCCCATCGGGGCGGAAGGAACGAGCCATCCCACACCACCCTGACCGCAGCGCGGATCGCTTTGGAGTGGGACCTTTCCCTCAGTGAGACCTTTTCCATCCTGTGGGAGAACTCGCTTCGCGCATTCCGCCTTGCCCCCGGAGACCGGAGGACCCATCTCGTTTACCCGATGGACGGAAAGCTTTACGTGAACATCACGGGAAGGTGCAACGCTTCATGCGGGTTCTGCGTACGGAACCGGCAGGACGGCCTTGAGGGCTACAATCTGAGGCATCGGAGCGAGCCCTCACGGGAGGCGGTGCTTTCCGCCCTGTCAGCAACCGACCCCGCCGGGTACGATGAGGTGGTTTTCTGCGGATACGGTGAACCCACCATGAGGCCTGACCTTCTTTGCGAAGCGGCGGAAAAGGCAGGGTCGGCGGGAGGAAGAACACGTCTGAACACCAACGGGCTCTGCCTTGGCCACATGACCCTTCCGGAAACCGAAGCCATGCTGGGTCGCTTCGACAGGGTCAGCATAAGCCTGAACGCCTCCGGCGCGGCCGAGCACGCAAGGGTGTGCCCCGGTGCCTCCGGTGACGGATGGGAAAACCTCATGGGGTTCATCAGGCTTGTTAAGAAGCTTGCGATACCCGCCCTGCTTACAGCCGTCGAGGGCTCGGGTGCTGATACTCCCAAGGTGGTGGCGCTGGCGGAGAGGCTGGAGCTGCCCGTCCTGATAAGGGGGGGGCAGTGAACACAGCCGCGACACGCGAGGCACTGAGTTCACTCGGCATCGTGCCCGACAAGGGGCTTGGGCAGAACTTCCTGGTTAACCCCCTTCTGGCACAGCGGATAGCCGCTTCACTTGGTGTTCCAGGCGGGACAGTTCTTGAGATCGGCCCGGGTCTCGGTGCCCTCACCGAAGCCCTGATGGCCAGAGGCCTTCCTGTGACCGCCCTTGAGATATCCCAGACCATGAGCCTGAGGCTCAGGGAGCTCATGCCCGGCCTCAGCGTGGTTCAGCAGGACTTTCTGAAGGCGGTTCCGGAGGAGCTTCCGGGTCATCCATTTGCCGCAGTTGCGTCAAACCTCCCCTACAGCATATCGACACCGGCGGTGATAAGGCTCTGTGAACCGGGTTTCCAGTCGGTTTCCCGTGCGGTCCTGATGCTTCAGAGGGAGGTCGCCGTAAGGCTCGAGTGCACGACAGGGGGCAGGGAGTACGGACGGCTCGCCCTGGCGGTCTGGCCACACTACAGCGTTTCAATGCTGTTCGAGGCCGGCCCCTGGGAGTTCTTCCCCCGTCCTGAAGTTGAGTCCACCGTTGTGCTTCTGGAAAGGAAGAAGGATCCTCCCCTTTCCCCACGGCTTTACCCCAGGTTCGTTGAGATCGTGAAGGCCGCCTTTTCATCCCGGAGGAAGAAGATCGTGAACAATCTGGCAAGGGTCTATGGAAAGGACAGGGCGTTGGCTATACTTGGCAGCGTTGGGGTCTGCCCCGACCTCAGGGCGGAAAGGGTGCCGCCCGAGAGCTTCGCCGCAATGGCCGAGGAGGTTGGTCAGTGAAGAAAAGCCTTCCCGTCATGCTCATTCTCGCAGGCATCCTTGCGGCATGGGACGCGAACTACAACCTTGGCCTGGAACAGGGCAGGGTCGAGACCACTCTCATCAACTCCCTGACATTCTCACAGGAACTCTCCCGCCATCTGAGCCTCAACGGGGCCACCTCGTTCCAGGGGCTTCGGAACTGGGGTCAGGGAAGGTTCTGTGATTCGCGGAGCGGCAGGGGCTGGCTGAGCTGGAGGCCCAGGGGCGGGATGGAGCTTGCCACAACGTTCACAAGGGCGATCGTGGTCGACAAGACACACGGGGTCGCTCTTCGTGACGAGGTGGCGGACAACGCCATCGGATCTTTGAGGTATGCGCCCGCTGACTGGCTGAGCATGAACATGCAGGCCGGACTTCACACGATGGACAAATGGAACCAGAGCCACGACACTCTCAGCACCGATGACGGAACGCTCTACGACATGAGCGCCACGGTCAACCGCAGGTTGTTCCGCGTCATCAGCACCAATTTCAGCGTCGCCGAGGCCAGGGCGTTCGGCAACGTATCCGATAACGGGCGCGACAACATCTCCGCCAGGGTGGGCTACAACTTTCCCGACTCGTGGAACGGCGGCAGCTTCAACGCCGAGATAGGCGCCAACAGGAACTTCCTCAAGAGCTACCGGGATGAATACTGGAAAAAGGGCGACGAATGGAGCCATTCCGAAAGCCTGGTCCTGCCCGAGCTCATCCAGGGCATCTTCATGGAGATGAGCGGACACTGGACCTACGACGCCACCCTGTGGACCGGGCTTGACCCCGACTCGACGCAGGACGGGGACTACCGCGACAAGCTGACCAACGGAAGGCGGATCGGCTGCACGCTGGTGTGGGAGATGATGGATGACATCGACCTCGACATAAGCGTTTCGCGGGCACTTCAGGACGAGGACTACAAGGTGCAGATAACCGGTGTGGACAGCCTTTTCGACGTTACAAAGAACACCGATGACCGCCTTCTCTCCTTCAGGCTGGTATACACGCCCGGGTCGAGCAACGTGACGTTCCACAGGGTCGTGAACCTCTACATGAAGGATACCGAAGGGGTCTGGGGAGACAGTTTCGGCAACACCTACCAGGATGACACCGACAGCGACGAGCTTCGTGAGATCCTTGGCGTCACCGCGAGAATACCCGTCAACCGGTGGTTTACCCTGAAGGGGGAGATGCAGGGCCAGCGCCGTGAGACCATCTTCCTGATGGCCGCGATGTCGGGCCAGAGCAGCCGCAGTTCAACGTACAGCGTTCGCCCCGGGTACGAGTGCAATGTGGGCAGCGGCTGGAAGGTCGACCATTCGGTGAAACTCAGCGCGGACTACACGACCTATTTCTTCCCCGAGTACGCCAGCGGGGGCAACCGCCTGAGTCGAAGGCTCGACTCGTTCTTCACCTTCGACCGCGTGAGCAGCGACAGCACGGTTCTTGGCGTGAGACACACCTTCGCCTTCAGGGATCAGGGAAGGTACCAGAACAGGCTGTTCTCGCGCACCTACGAAGCCGTGAACTCGCGGCTCACGTTCAACCTTGGGTTCCATGTATCGGCAAACGTGGGGATAACCCCCAACTACGGATGGGAATACGTTTGGAACAACCGCCTCGATCAGGGCATCAGCACCGACGATCACATCCATCACGTGGGCATAAGAAGCGTGATCAGGATACTGGGCGGGGTACTGTCCACCAACATCACCCGGACATTCAGGATGTCCGGAGACCCGAGTTACTGGCATGCCAGCATGAACTTCAACTACCTGCTATAGGGGGCATGAGATGAAAGCTATCCCACTGCTCGTTCTGGTTATGCTTGCGGCCTGCAGCATCTTCGAGCCCCGGGAACCCGAAGACCCCGATCCCGACCCGCCCGTGGTGTGGCAGACGCCCACACAGCCCGTGATAGTCATCAGCAACCTTCAGAACTCGCTCGACGGTCTTTCAGTGGGGTACTACAACGCGTGTTTCCACGAAGATTTCGTGTTCAACGCCGACCCGCAGGATGTCGCTGACCCCGGCTTCCAGAGCCTTGATTTTTCGGACTGGACGAAAGACGTCGAATCACAGACCGTCTCCTCCATCATCTACCAGGCCCAGGCGTCCGGTGCCCCGTCGGACAGTCTGTCAATGGCATTTTTCACAACCGATGCCCAGCACCCGGACCCCTCCGTTCCCTACGACAGCGTGACCATCTATCGAGACTATTACATCGTTGCCGCGGGGACCCTGGGCAGCGGGTGGGAACGCCCCGCCATGGGAAGCGCGTGGATAACCATGGTCGCGGACGAGTTCGGACTGTGGAGCATCAGGGACTGGGACGACATAAGAGTGCCTTACTACACCGGTGATCACTATACCTGGGGCGTCGCAAAGGCCCTGTACCGGCGGTGACGACCACCGACTCGGTAATCCTGGCCCGCGAGGCTTCCGCGGCCTGCACGGGAGGGCTTGCCTTCGATCTTGGTACCGGTGCGGGCGAGGTTCCAAGGCTTGTGTCGGAAATGAACGGTTCAATCGTATGGATCGGCCTCGATACATGTCCGGAATCACTGCGTCTCTCCCGCGGTGCCGTGCTGCCGGTTCTCGCCGGGGTCGGGCAGGTGCCGGCACTTTTCCCCGTGGGGATCGCGGACCTTGTCACAGCAAATCCCCCCTACTTCGTCAGCGGGTCGGGAAGGCCTAGCCCCGATCCCGCGAGAGAGGGCGCAAGACGGGGGGGGGCGCTTCTGCTATACCTGTTCGTCTTTGCCGCCGCTCATCTTCTGAAACCGGACGGGGTGTTCCTGCTTACATTCCGGTGGGGCGCGGAACGTGACATGGAAACCGCGGTCAGGGCTTCGGGAATCAGGCTGAGCGGGATCGGGCGCCACGGCAGGACCGGCCTCCTGACCGGTCTGGGAAGACCGGCATGAACGCGCCCTGTTACGATCTGCACGCACACATCGTTCCCGGGGTTGATGACGGGCCGGTTACCCCCGCGGAAGCGCTCCGGATGATCGAAAAACTGCGCAAGGCAATGCCCAAAGGCTCGATTGTCGCAGCCACCCCGCACTTCTCCACGAAAATGGCGGGGCTGGCAGCCAGGTCCCGGGCCGACAAGTCCTACCGGTTCGCAGAACGGGTTTCGGACGATTCGCTTTACGTCATTGCAGCGGGCGAGCTGCTTCTGGGCATGAGGAAGTCCGGCATTCACGAGCTGGTCTCGTACCCCGGAACCCGTACGGTCCTGGTGGAGTTCAACCATGGTACCTTCTGGTTCAGCGTTCTGCGCCGGCTGTCCAGGCTGTTCGCCGCCGGCTACCGGCCGCTCCTGGCGCACGCCGAGCGCTACAAATGGGCCACGGCACCAAGGCTGAGGCTTCTGGCCGGGATGGGGGCGGGTGTCAGCATGAGCATGCGGTCCTTCGCGATACCCAGGTATGCCAGAAAAGCCGAGTGGATAGTCAGCTCGGGCATGTGTCACATGGTGACAAGCGATTGCCACAGCCATCGTGACATGGTTCTCGGTGACTACGCCCGGGAAAAGGTTGAAAGGCTCTGCCCCGGAAGCTGGAAGACGATGGCGGAGGAGAACCCCCGGATGATTCTCGAGGACGGTTCGCTTCCGCCGCTGGGGGCGGGCGGGCGTGGCTGAGATACTGGTCACTGGAGGCAACGGTCTGTTGGGAACTGCGCTTCTGGCCAGGCTTGGCCGCCGGGCCACCGGCATGGACCTTCCCGCACTGGACATAACTGACAGGGAATCGGTGACGGAAGCCATGAGGATCGCAAAGCCCTCCTTGGTAATCAACTGCGCCGCCCTTACCGATGTTGATCTGTGCCAGACCAACCCCGAACGCGCCTTCCTTGTACACCGTGACGGGGTCGGACACCTGGCGGAAACCGGGGCACGGCTTGTGACGATCTCCACCGATCACGTCTTCACCAAAGACGATGCCCCAATCACCGAGGACGCTGCGGCGCATCCCGCCAACCTCTACGGCGAGAGCAAGCTGTCGGGGGAACGTGAAGCCCTGGTGACAGGGCGCGGAGCGGTGATAAGGACCTCATGGCTCTTCGGCAACGGGAAGGGGCTGTTGCCATGGCTTCACGGAGGCCTTCTTCGCGGGGGTTCACTGAATGTCGTGAAGGACCAGACCGCATGCGTGACCTTTGTCCCGCATCTCGTTGACGCGATTGTCGGAATCGTGGATTCCGGGAGCACCGGCGTTTTTCACTGCGTCAACCCCGGCCCCGTGACACCGCTCGACCTTGCACTCACCCTGAGGGAGAGAGTGGGCTCTGGAGCAATCAGGGCTGTCTGCTGGAAGGACCTGAACGTTCCGGCACCGCGGCCCGTCTATTCGGCCCTGGGAACACACGGACCCTTCCACCTTCCGCCACTGGAAGAGGCGTTCGAGGAATGGATGGAAAGCCTATGAAGAAGTATCTCGAGGAAGCGGCGCACAACCTGGACGGGTTCGATCTTGAAACCCTGGATGGCATTCGTCTGTGCATCCGGGAATCAATTGCCGCGGGAGGCAAAGTGCTTGTCTGCGGCAACGGAGGCAGCGCGGCGGACGCTTCCCATCTCGCGGGCGAACTGGTGGGCAGGTTTCGACTTGAGAGAAGGGCTCTTCCGGTCGTGGCCCTCACGGTTGACCCCGCCGTGATGACCGCGGTTGCAAACGACTACGGTTACGAAAGCGTTTTTGCCAGGCAGGTCGATGCTCTTGGATGCCCGGGCGATGTTCTTCTGGCCATCACCACCAGTGGAGGCTCGCCCAATGTGACGAACGCCGCGAAAGCGGCAGCTGCGAAAGGGATGAAGGTTGTTGCCTTCACCGCGGCGGGCAGGGAAGCCGGGTGGGCCCACATTCACTGGAGGGCCCCCTCACCGGTGACAAGCCATGCGCAGGAGGCCATGCTTGTGGCATTCCATGCGCTGTGCCTGGGTCTGGAGGAATCCGTTGCCAAAGCGTGAGACCATACTGAAAACAGTTATCGGTGTGGTCATAGCCGCTGCCACTCTCTGGTTAACTTTCAGGAATACCGACTGGGCCGAGCTGGAAGCCGTTGTTTCATCGGCCTCCCTTTACCCCCTGCTTCTCGTGCTTCCCCTCCTGGCCGCCAGTTACACCTTCAGGGTCCTGCGGTGGAGGGTGCTTCTCATTCATCTTGAGGCGGTTCCTTACAAGGTATTGACTCCGCCCGTCCTTGTCGCCTTCATG
>Ga0351971_1030_pt1 | contig 28642 bp, 23 predicted proteins | sample BONcelFGM3001F11_FD_206746 | JGI IMG/M metagenome (GOLD analysis project Ga0351971, IMG submission 206746) | Enriched cells from coal bed in the Powder River Basin, Montana, United States - BONCAT cells FGM rep2 HSBNCT.FGM.300.1.F11 ...
GGGGTGCATAAATCATTTGAATTTTTAGTACCAAATGAATTTGAAGCATTTGAGATTGAAGATGAAATTGTAGAGATTGTTTTTGTAAATAAAAGAGTGTTAAAAAAAATCAACTTTGAAACATTGCTGACAATACTAAGGGATAAAGTATTACCATATGCCTCAGACTCTGAAATATTGAAGGTTGATTTTAAAATGCGAATCTATTATGATGCTGTGGAGGGCGAACTGTAATGAGTATTTCTGTTTACACATCAAAAGAATATGCAACCGTAGGCCCGTATGAAAGTTTGCAGGCTGCAATGGATGATCTTTTACAAAACTATTTTCTTGTTGTTTTGGATGAGCATCAATCCTTTTTAGGAATTCTAACCATAGCTGACGCGCTAAAGAAACCTAAAAAGATTGTAATTGATTGTCTTTCAAAAAAGGATTTTGTGCATTCCACCGAAGAAATTGACAGTGTTTTGCAGAAATTTGTCGCAAATCGGACATTCGTTTTGCCTTTTTATGTTGGTGAAGTTTTTAGTGGTGTTATTACTAAGGACATAATCTTCAAAGTCTTCAAAGATAGCATCACGGATCTTGCCAATAAAAGTCAGGTTTCCTTGAACGCAAAGACACTTTTCCTAAATAACCTCTCTCATGAAATAAGAACTCCATTAAACGGAATCCTGGGTTTTATGGAAATTATTGCCGAAATGGACGAGAAAGAGTTAAAATCATTCGCACATAGAAACAACCTTAGGTCTGCTGCAGATCAATTTCTTGCAGTAATGAATGATATTGTAGATTTATCTTTGCTATCAACGGGGGAGAACTTAAAACTCACAAATAAAGATATCAATCTTGTTGAACTGTTTGAAGATACGATCAAAAAAGTTCGCTTATACACACATGGCATCAACTCCTCTTTGAATATTCATTACTTGCAAAATACATTTGATCTTCAATTGGTAGCTGATGAAAAGAAATTGAAGCGTATAGTGTTTCATTTGGTTAGCAATGCTATAAAGTTTGCTGTGGGAGGCTCAATTAAATGTGGAATTGAGAAATGCACGCATGATGATTCACATATTGTTATTTTTATAAAGAATAACATAGCACAAAACACTGAAACTGATATGAAGGTATTGTACAATATTTTTGAGAAACAGGAAACAATAGGTGATGAGTTGAACCCGGGACTGGGGATCGGATTGCCCCTTGTAAAACATTATGCTAAGCTCATGGGTGGTTCGTTTGAATTGGTGTCGGATGGTTTGCAGATCGTGGCTAATCTTGAACTACCCAAGCGGCCAAGAGAGGTTTAGACAACAGTTGTCAAATCGGGAAATATGGTTCTGGAAAAAAGGGTCAAACCCAAAAAATGGAGTATTTGTTTTGCTTTATTTCATTATTTAGTGCTTGTTTTTACGTCCGATGGCTTCCTTATGCACGTCATTCATGCCTCGCCCTCAAACTTCAAAGTTCAAGCACCAGACATTTTAGACCAGCTCAGTATAATGGTTCTTTTTGCAGGGCTTTTCGGCTATTCGACTTATTGTTAATGGCATTAGTTCTTTTTACTGTGAAATATAATATTTAATTCCGGTTGAAATAGTATAAGATTGTCCGGTTATTTTCAATCCAGTGGATGTTTCAGTAGGTTCGTCATTCTTAAGAGTTGTAAAATCCGGATAGCCTGCAAATTCAAGCAATATACCTATACTTTTAATTCTATACTCAATTCCTGCTCCATAAGTCAAACCCCATACTGATTTATTAAACTCATTGAAATTATTCGTTTGATAGTCTGTATTGTAACTTGTTTGAATATCAATTCGCGGCCCAACAAATAAGTATGTTATCAAATTATCAAAGTCATAATTCACACTCAGTTTAGGTGCAAATGTCAAATAATTAATTGTTGACTTAAAGGTTTTATAAGAGCTGATAAACTCAGGGAATTCTTCTGATGTCATCGGAATCTCTTCTTGAAATCCTTTTTGAATAAACCCTAAATCTGTTGTCAGGCAGAGATGTTTGGTTTTGAAAAAATTAGCAGTCAGTAAACTATAAAACCCAGTTTTATAATCCATTTGGTTTGTAAAATCAGATGTATATTTCCACGTCTGGTTTGCAAAAGAGATACCCCCTTTAAAGCCAATACTTTCAACAACTTGTCCTGTTGAATAAATCATGGTCAGGGCTAAAATGATTGTAATTACTTGTTTTTTCATCGTTTTTATTATGAATGTGATTAAATGTATAACACTATTGCCATTAATGGTAAGCATATGCAAAGTAGGCGATTGCGGGCCTCAAACCTATTAAATCGTTACAATTTTGAAGCGGGCTACAACCGTTGAATTTACTACAATTTCGCCTATTTTGTATAAACATTGTTGGGCGTTCGTTTTTTTATTAATTCCATCAATTCTGTGTGCACAAAAAATGTTTCTTTGAAATTATCCAATTTTCGTGCAGTATTTCCAAGGACAATTAAATTCATATTGGTTTGCGGATAATGATAGCAAGCTGATACAAAACCTGGTGCATATCCAAACGCTCCTATTTGTTTATTATTTTCACCGTCTTTGAAAAGCAAGCCATATCCATATTCTATTTTGTCAAATATCGGATGAAGTCTAGTAGCGTATCTTGTTTCCATTAATACCAAAGTCTTTTCATTTACCAGTTTTCCCGAATAAAGCAGGTCATTCCAGTTGTTCAAATCTTCTGCGTTCGAGATAAAAGCACCTGCTGCTGCATAATTATCCAAACTATTTGTTACAAACTCCAATTTACCATTCTCCGTCTCTTCGTATCCTTTTACAAGACTTTTATAATTTTTATTATCTGGATGATAAGTGTTTTTCAATCCATATTCAGTAAAAAGCTCGGTTGATAACTCATTAAATGTTTTTCCTGTAATTTTTTCTAAAATTTGAGCCAGTAATTCATATCCAAACTGAGAATAATGAAACTGAGAACCTAATTCAAATTCCAACGGTTTATTCAAGTCTATTATTCCGTGTGTATGAACTAATAAATGATGGATTGTTACTTCATTACCCCATGGCTGTTTAATATCAGGTAAGTACTGTATAATTTTATCATCTAGTTTTAAATTCCCTTTTTCGTATTCTCTCAATACCAAAACTGCTGTTATCTGTTTGCTTATTGAACCAATTACAAATTGTTTCTCCATATTTATTGGAGTTTTGTTTTCTAAATCAGAATAACCAAAGGCTTTTGAATAAATTGTAGTTGTGTCTTTTGTAACAAGTATAACCCCATTAAAATCATTGTTTACTGTTATTGAATCAATTTTCGTTATTAGGTTAGAATATTCTTTTTTTTCTTTTGACTCTGTATTTTGACACGAAACAAAAAATATTAATACTAAAGTTATTACAATATTTCTCATTGAAAATCTTTCCATTTTTATTTCTCCTGTAAATTTAGTAGCTGTGTCTCAAAATAACTCCCAACGGCCAAGGCTAAGCGCTGGCGGGCACTTTTGAAAATATATCGTTCCGGCCAGCAGAATTTTGAATAAATGTACAATCTTTCTCCTTACAACCATGCGCCCGAAAACGTTTAGCCTTTGTTCGCAAGCGTTTTTATTCTTTTTAACACAAAGAATTCATCAATAAAATTGCCTTTGAAATCCACGATATAATCATAATATCCCACTACATCTTTTCCCTTTTCATTGGGAATTTTACTATTTGATTCAAGAATATTTATTTTGGCAATTATTGTTGAAATTTTATCTTCAGTTTTTATTCTTATCTCAAACCTTTCAAATAAAAACTCAAATTCTGTAAATGAATAACCATCAATTAACTCTCCTGATTTAATATGTCCCACCTTAATTTTTTCGAGAGCATCAAATGCGCTTTCTTTAAGATTAAAAGTCTTTATTAATCCTCTCAATTCTGTTTCTAAGTCACTCATTATTTATATTTAAAATGCTTGCTAACGTTTTGGCGCTTGGCGCAGTGGCGGATTTTGGAGCACTGAACTGTCAATACACCACAAAAGTTGATGCGAGGTAGAATGTTCAATTAACCACTTCACCCGCCATTGAGCCAAACGCCTGTTCAAGCGAAACCCTTCGTTTCACTTCGGGTAGCTTACCGGCTCAAAGCTACGTATAAAACAATGATTGTTGCACCTTTAAAGCAAAAAATTCATGAAAAATGTCAATCAGGAATTGGTAGAAACAATACAGATGCTTCAAAAATTGATGGAGGCTAAGTAGCAACCAATCAGTTTTGTCTAAGGTTATTGTTTTGTTGTCAGTTATCTCTCAGTAATTAAAAATCAACTACTTATCTTCTTAAGATAGGTTAGTCACTGAGGGTTTCGCTGAACAGCGAATAAACTAAAAAACCATTACACCTCATCAATAGATAGGCTCTTTTTTTAGGGCTTTTCGGCTATTCGACTTAGTGTTATATGGCGTTTTTGGTTATATAGTCATAGGGTTGATTTGTATTTGACCGCCAATAGCTCTTAATACTTTCATTATTGTGTCAAATTGAGGTTTTGATCCTTCTGATAATGCTTTATATAAACTTGGTCTGCTTAATCCTGTCTCCTGTGCTATTTTTGTCATACCAATTGATTTTGCAATATGTCCAATTGCTGCAATTACGTCTGAATCATCTCCTTCTGCTAAAACTGTATTAAGATATTCTGCAATCATCTCATTACTATCTAAATAGTCTGATATATTAAATCTTGAAGTTTCCATTTCACTATTTTTTTATTCTGTTCAATATTTCTTTTGCTCTTTCAATATCTTTTTGCTGAGTTGATTTGTCTCCTCCAATGAGAAGGAGGATAATTTTTCCATCTGATTCCTTAAAATAAACTCTATACCCCTTAGCGTAATTAATTTTTAGTTCCCGAATTCCATAGTTAACCGGTTCACACTCTCCAAAATGCTCGTCATCTTCGATCTTTTGAAGCCTAAACAGTATTTTGGCTTTAGCTCTTAAATCTTTTAGTTTTCCAAGCCATTTGTCAAATTCGACAGTTTTCTCAAGTATGTACATTTAGCTTAAATGTGTATTCATTTGGATACAAATCTACGAAATTTTTATATTGCAAAAGGTTTTGTTTAAATTCTTTTTTCTGAATGCCCCATAACGGTACATGTATGAAATGTTGGGGATTGCGGGCTCGTCCCTGTCTACCGACACAAAAGCATATGCGGGGCAGAATGCTTTACATAACCACCTAACCCCCAATGTTTTATACATGATGTGTGTGCCCTGCATGAGCATGCAGCGCACACTTGTTGTAAGCTGTTGAAAAAGGTCAAAAATACAAATTTATTTCAATGGACTACAAAAGTGTGCAAATTCCAGAGGGTGAAAGTCCCTTGCACGCCAGGGTAACGCCTGGAAGTGTTAGCAAGTCGCAAGGTGGTTTGCCGCGAGGCAAGCACTGAAGGAAGCGAGACTGCAAAATCCGGTACTGACGAACAGGAACGGCATATGAGGCATAGTTGTTTGGGGTAAGTAAGCACATCATTGCAACGCCCTAACGGCATTAGTGGACAAATATGTAGATGCCGCAGCGATCGGAGGAAGGAATATGCTCTTACCAGGGGAGGTTTCCCAGCTCACGGGATGGGCAGGGAGAAGTCAGCAGAGGCCATAGTAGTTGTGGAATACGAGCTGCGAATAGATACCGCAGAAGTCTCACAGATCAACGAAGGGCTGAACGACAGGTTGTTTGAAATTCGATGAGGAGGTCTAAGCTATGCGCTTACTAGCCTTATCCTAAATTATTACAAAGGTAATCCTGGTGTAAAGAGCGAGATTACTGATACCTGTCGAACCGCCGTATACGAGACCCGTACGTACGGTGGTGTGAGAGGCGCTCCGGTGGGCCTATTGGCTCACCGGCCGTCTACTCGATTGAACTAACCCCCGCTCTCGCGGGGACATCTTCTAGCGGTAAAGGTATGGATTTTGTACTTTTATATGACTCATTTTAAATCATTTCATCATGAAAAATAAGAAATGCTCCCACACAAGTTGAGCAAGCCATGCTCACCGGTGAAGGTATTTTCAAACGCTTTAACAGCATAAATCTATCCCGAGATGCCGCTCACCAGACGCCTTACTCCTTGCTAAACCTAAATTTCATTCAAAATTTTCATCGCTCAGCCGGCTGCAAAAAAGCAGCCTGAATGATTATTGTCAGTCCGGAAATAAACGTCAGTATTGCAACTGAAAAAAATGAAATAAAGGCTTTTATTGAGCAGCGATCACCGCAATTGTAAACAGAATTCTTTCTTTTCTTCAAAGAACGTCCTTCAAAATCTTTCATCTTCATACCAACCAACCTAACACAACCGCTTCGAATTTCCATAACCAAAATTACACGTATGGGGGTTCGTCCAACCGGGAGTTCATGCTGGGTCGTTCCGACCACATGAACTCCTGATTATTACCGCCTGGTGTTCTGTCTTCCAGTCTTGTAAACCATTGTCAATATTGAGTTTCTCTGTCATTGTCATTTTACTTGCTTGTCTTTCTGTGTCGGCTCGTGTGTGTGCGTTTTTTATTTTTTTAAGTGTCGGCAAATTTTTTAAAACAATTTTTCTCGGTGGGTTGGCTTTGCAAGCTCTTTGACAAAGCTTTGATTGAAGCGTTGGCTTGCGGGGCTTTGGCAATGTGCTTGCAAATAGTGTTGGCATTATTCATTGTTTAATATTTCTTGCAAAGTTGGACTTCCAGAATATAAATTATCAATAAAGGTTTGAGAAATGGCTCCAAATTTTGCTCTTGCTTCTTGAAATTTATTCTCTAACCATTCTGCTGCTATTTCACTTAGCTGAACATCTGCTTGTTGGCGTAATGAAGCCCAAACATTAATATCTTCATCTCCATTTAAATATTTTCTTTGTGTTTTATCAAAACTGTCATATTGCAAAGTATTAATTAATTCGCTCATTTTGGGGCAATTTCTCATTGAACTATCTACGAATTCAGGATTTTGCACTCGAATATAAATTGGCCAATCTTCTTTCCAATCAATTTCTTCAATATCTGATTCAGATGCTACATCTCTTTTATCAATATGTCTTAGGGCAATAGCCTTACCGAAAATTGCATAATCAGTACCATGAAGCATACGAGCCATATAAACAACATCTCCATCACTATATTTCCTTGGGCGACCTTTTTTCCCAGAGAAAGTTAAAGCCCAATGACAATGGGAGCGTTCTATTTCATTTTTTGATGTGAAATTTAAATCAACACGATGTTCTGTTTTGCCAAAAAGTTTTATAAAATATTTTCTCTTCACTGAACCTTGTATAGATGCAGTCTGTCCATAATCGGGTAATTCATCGTTTTTAGAAACAGTTCTTGATTTCCTTATTTCATTTTCCCATTCTTCAATTTTTTGCGTTGTTAGAATTTCTTGGCTCAAACTCCAAAGACTATTGAAATAATTTAAGGTTTTAACAATAGTCTTATTGTCAATTGTTTTAATACCAAATTCATAGTTATTGAAAAAACCACCTGATGTAAAATTAGCTGAGCCAATTATGGCACTTTTTGAATCAAATAAATAAACTTTGCTATGTAAATTTTTAATGCCTTTAATCTCTGCCCCTTTTTCAACTAATACTTTCAAGGCAGAAAGACTGGAAACTTTGGATCGAAAATCATTTAAATTGAAACGAGTTATAAGTTTAATATGTGCAGATCCATTATTTAGTAAATGGTCAACAATGTTTCTTGTAACAAATGGTGAAATAAGATAAATAGAATTCGTTTCATGCAATTCTGCTAGAAATAAATTAAGCCAGTTTTTATGTATAACTTCTATCATAAATCAGCCAATATTTTCTTTTATAGTTTTGAAATTATTTAATGCACTTTCTACATTTTCAATTATACTATCAATTAAAGTTTCAGAATCCGGCAAATTATCCAAATCAATCAATGATTCATCTTTAAGCCAAAAAATGTCAAGATTTGTTTTATCTCTTGATTGTATTTCATCTAAGGAATATTTTCGCCAACGACCAGCAATATTATTCTCACTCCACGTTTCAATTCGTTCAGAAATATTTTGATTGTTATAATTTTCAGTAAATTCCTTTAAATTATCAACACGTAAAGGTTTTGTTTTAAGCGTGTGATGTATATTGGTTCTGTAATCGTAAAACCAAATTTCTTTTGTCTTTGCATTTGGTGTTTTTTCAAAAAATAAAACATTTGCTTTTACACCCTGTGCATAAAAAATACCTGTTGGTAAACGCAATATTGTATGTAGATTTACATTTTCAAGTAAGTTTTTACGGATTGTTTCACCTGCACCACCTTCAAATAAGACATTATCGGGCAAAACAACTGCTGCTCTACCATTTTCTTTTAACATCGAAACGATATGTTGTAAAAACGCTAATTGTTTGTTTCCTGTTGTTGCCCAAAAGTCTTCTCTTAAAAAATAGCCTTCTTTTTCAGCTTGTTTTTCATCAATTGTAGGAATATCGCTACTGCTTTTGCCAAATGGCGGATTTGCAAGAACAATATCAACTTTATTAAATTCAGCTTTTAAACTATCTTCAACTTTTATTTCTGGCGTGGTTTTTAAATCACCGATTCCATGTAAAAACAAATTCATTAAGCATAATCTCGCTGTTTCAGGAACAATTTCCCAACCTGTAAAAGTCTCAAATTTTAAAAATTGTTCTTCTGTTTCATTAAGTGGATTTTTCTTTAAATGATTAACTACACCTAAGAAAAAACCTCCTGTGCCACACGATGGGTCGGCAACAGTTTCCGATGGCTTAGGATTCAAACATTCAACCATTGCTTCGATTACTGCTCTTGGTGTGAAATATTGACCTGCACCGCTACTTTCAGCATTTTTTTGTAATAAGGATTCGTAGATATCTCCTTTAATATCTGCCGATTTTGTAATCCAAGATTCGCCATTTATTAAATCAATTAACTTTCTTAGTTTAAATGGGTCGTGAATTTTATTTTGTGCTTTTTCATATATTTTTGAAAGCATTCCCCCTCCGGATTCAGCCAAAGTATTTAAGGCATTTATATAATGAAAAGGCAATTCCTTTAAATTTTTATCCAAAAGACTTTGCCAATTATATTCTTTTGGAATATTATAACTCGAAAAATCAGGAAGCTTTTCATACTCATCTGCCATTTTTAGAAACAGCAAATATGTAATTTGTTCTATGTAGTCACTATATGTAACTCCGTCGTCTCTTAACGTATCACAAAATGACCATATTTTTGCTACTAATGTATTTGTTGACATAATTTTTGTTATTTACGCTGCAATTCTTATAGCCCAAGGTAACCCAGAACTAATTAAACATGCTTTTGCTGTTGATGAAAATTCCTTTGGCGGTTTTACAAACTCTTTTAATTGTTTCAATTTTTCTTTTATCAGGCTATTATTTGTAGGGCTTGGATTACTATTATTCTTGTCAATTAAATTTTGAATTTCTTTAATACGTAAGACAAGCTCTGCCCATAATTCCCTTCGTGCTTCAACCAATAATTCGTAGTTTAAATCCAAATTATTTATTGTATAATCGACTCTTATATAATCCCATGAACTCTTATCATTTAAGTATGGTATAGCTTCACCATTATCATTAAAAGTTAATTTTATTGGGTCGTCTTCATCAATTGGGTCAAGAAAATAAAATACTTCATCTTCAATATTTTCAGTTTCGGAATTAGCTTTATACTTCAATACACAAAATCTATCTCCTTTTTTTGTATTACCAACACTTCCAGAAACCCGATAATTTTTCCAATCAAATGTTAGCCACCAATAACCACCTTTATCATCGTTATTTAAGTCAATAGCCCTTTTCTTTGGTCTGAAATGGTCAACATGATAATGAGAAAATTTCTCCTTCGCTTCGGAATACCAGCACTTGTGATGTGATAAACTTAATAAATGAGTTTTTAACTCACCCCAAAAGACAGCATTTTTATCAATAATTTTCTTTCTCTTGTCATCATCAGTTTCTGCAATTAATTGTTTCGTTAATTGCTCTGCCTTTTTTATCCACTTAGTATCAGGTGGATTATTCAACAAATCTATATGTATCATTCTTGCTCTTCGTTTAAAAGTTCATCAAGAATTTTTTGAGCGATCTCATTCTGAGTATTCAATTCTTGTTCTGTAAAATGTTTTATTTTAAATTCTTCCCTCTGACTTAATGCAATAATAAACTTTTGATACAATGGGTCTCGGAATGATTTTGAAAATCCTAAATCATTAAGTTCATCGAATAATCTACTTAATTGTATTTCTTCTTCTGATGAAAGTCCTTCTATTTTTTGTTTTGTGGCAAGTTGGTTTTTTAACTCTAATTTTTTCAATGTGTCTTTATCGAGTGTTGATGGCAAACCAAAAAGTGAACTTGTCAAAATGCCCGCAACACCCAAACCTTTGGGACTAACGCTTGGACTTTCTGCCATTATTTGATTTGTTACTTCATCTCTTCGGAATAATTTTACTTGCGATTTATCTAAACTGCCTATAACTAATGGGTCGTGTGTGTTTATAATTATTTGTGTTGTTCTATCTTCTTCAACTTCACCTTTCTCATTAAGTTTAGTTTGTGATTTTGCAAGAGTTCTTAAATAATACAAATAATCGTATTTCCATAAAGGATTTAAATGTGTGTCCGGTTCATCTAATAATATTAAAGATTCCTTTTCGCGAGTAAACATAATAAGTCCGATTACAGTCAATAACTGTTGCTCTCCTTCACTAAGTTCTTTAAATGTAACCTTTCCGTCAACTCGTTTTTTAACTTTAACTTTTACTTCTTCAAGTAAACTTGAAATATATGTACTTTCTAAAGCTTTAAATAAGTAAGTATTATTTGGCAATTCTTTATTTAAATCGAAGTATTTCTTTGTAAATGCCTGAAGTTGTTTTTTATCTTTGATAAATAGATACAATCTATTTTGAGTCTCTTCTCGATTAAAATCAATTTTAATTGTTTCTGGATTATATATAGGTGCTAGTGAAAATTCCCAAAGTTCAGATAAGAATTCTTGAACTAGTCCTCTTGCATTAAAGAATCTTTTATCTCCGTCTTTATTGTTCCATTTTGATTTTGGCTCTTTCAAAACAAATAGCACAGATTCTAAATCTTCTATTCCTAAAACATCCAATAAAAAACTCTGGCTTTTTTCTTCCATAGTATCCAAGGCAAAAAAAGCTAATAAAACAAAGAAGCTGTGTATCTGTTTTACATAAAATAATCTTCGCAAATCATCAACTTCAGTTTTATCGAAATCTGGTTTTATAATTTTTTCATAGAATTTTCGTTGATGATCCCAAAATAATTTATTTAATCTATCACTAATTCCTGAATAATAGGCAAAAACATATTTAGGTAAATATTCGTCTTTTTCTCTGAAAAATTTTACTTTTGGTATAGTTATAAAATTTTCTTCTGGTTCATCCTTGAGTTCTACGTTTTCAGAAAATAAAAATTTATACTTTCCGTCAAAAACTACTATTACTTTACAATTTTTAATTTCATAAGCAATTTTGTATTCTAATTTATATCCCAATTCAGGTTCTATGGGTGGTTCTTTTCCTAAATCAAGATACTTGAATATTTTTATTAATGCTTCAATAAAATTTGATTTACCTGTGGCATTTTGTCCTAAAAGAACTGTATTCATTTGGTTTTCGTCCAAATCTATATGAAATTCTTTAAGGTTTTTAAATTCCTTTATATAGGGTCTGCTGAAAAAGTGTTTATATGTTGAAGGTTAGTGAATTAAAGTTAATTTTGGACAAATAAATGCAAGGTATAATGACTAAGACCCAAAAAAAGCGTGCATTTGCTCCGCAATATGTAAGTCCAAAACAACTTGTTTTAGAAGGATTTGAGACCCCATTCGAACGAGCTTTAGACAAAACTAATCGTTGGGTTGTCTTATCCCATTTGATTCCTTGGGACGAAATCTGCTCGCTTTATTACAAAAGTGTTAAACAAAGTGCTACAGGACGTCCTGCGTTGAATCCACGGATAGTTCTTGGATCATTGATTATCAAACATCTATGTAATTTGGATGACAGAGAAGCTGTGGATTCAATTTCAGAAAATGTTTACATGCAATACTTTTTAGGGTATTCGAGTTTCACTAGTGAAGCTCCTTTTGATGCTTCTTTGTTTGTTGAATTCAGAAAACGGCTGGGCATCGATGCAGTAAATTCGATGAACGAAAAGATAGTCGAACTTAAAGCAAAATTATCCTCACAATCGGATACCGATAATTCAAGCAGCGAAGATCAGGGTGAACAGCCACCAAATAAAGGAAAAATAATTTTTGATGCCACAGCATGTCCACAAGATATTGCCTATCCAACAGATTTGAATCTTTTGAATGATTCAAGAGAAAAATCAGAGCAACTGATTGATTTGCTTTATGATTCAGGCTTACATCAAACAAAACCTAGAACATACAGAAAAATAGCACGAAAAAGATATCTAAGAACAGCTCAAAAAAAGAACAAAACCAGAAAAGAAATCCGCAAAGCAGTTAGAGTGCAATTGGCTTATCTCAAGCGCAATCTTTCCTCCATTAATATCCTATTAGACTCATATTCAAGCATTCCACTCAAAGCACAAGAACTCAAATATCTAATGGTTATTCAAACACTTTATAACCAACAACAGCAAATGTATGACGCCAAAACGCATAGCATTGAAGATAGAATAGTAAGCATTCATCAGCCACATGTTCGCCCCATCGTTCGCGGCAAAAGTCAAGCAAAAGTTGAATTTGGATCAAAAATACATGTTTCACTCATTGATGGAATTTCATTCTTAGACGAATTAAGTTGGGATGCCTTTAATGAAGGCGGTCACCTGATGGCGTACGTTTACAAATACTTTGTTAGATTTGGATTTTACCCAAAAGAGCTTTTGGCAGATAAAATTTATTGCACCCGTGAAAACAGAGCGTCACTCAAATTACTAAACATCAAACTCATAGCCAAGCCATTAGGACGACCACCGGCAGTGTCAATTCACTTAAGTCCGGGAGAGCGTAATCCAATTGAAGGAAAATTTGGGCAAGCTAAAACAGGTTATGGATTAAACCGAATCAAAGCAAGGCTCAGAGGAACTTCAGAAACATGGATTGCCTGCATCATTTTGGTGCTCAACCTCGTCAAATTGGCGGGGGTGGCACTCCCATGTCTTATTGATAAATTGATGAATAGTTTTTCAGCAAAGTATTCGTTTGTAAGATTGATGAAAATTACAGACGATTATTTTAGTCAACTATTATATTCATCCAAATTACTGAATAGAAACTTGGTTTAGATTAAAATGTAGCCTGAGTTTTTCAGCAGACCCTATATAGAGTTTATCTATTCTCATTTCTTTAATAATAATTTGGAAGTTATACCTTCAAAGCTTACTTCAATTCTTTCTGACAACTGCTTTAATTCCTCATAAAATTTTTCAATATCGTATTTATGTATTGATTTTTCCCAAATTTTTTTTGCCTCTATTGGTTCGGTAACTTCTTCCAATAGTTCTTTAACTGTTTTATTCGATTCCATAAAAACTAATTTTTGGGGTTTGCTTTTTGCAATTTCTTTTTGTTGAATTAGATATTCTTCAATTTCTTCTTTTATTCTTTTCAATAGCTCGCTTGCATGTTCATCTGTTTCAACTTGCGCAACCAAATTGCCTGAAAATGCTTTTTGTAAAATAACCTGTCTGAAAAGTTCAATTCTTTTTAGGTTTTCATTTATCGAAGTTTCAAGGTTTTCAATTAATGTGAAACGGTATTCGATTTCTTGAACTATTTTTTTCTGCTCTCTTAAATTACAAAATGGAATTTGAATTTTATTTAGATTTGTTTTGGTTAACTTGGGCTGTGCAGAACCTGAGACAAATTCATCAATTTTTATACTATTGAAATAATATGTCAAATAAGATAAATCAACTTCATCAATTGTTTTTACAATATGAGCATGATTATTAACCCAAAATTTCCCATTCACTATAAAAGCTAATGGTTTTGATTTACTTAACAAATTAGCTCCATCTTCACCAATTAGAAGGTATTCGCCTTCGAATATGTAGTTATCTAAATAATCAATAATTTCTGTTGCTCCATAATATGGATATTTTCCTTGTATTTCTTTTCGTTTAACCTCACTGATTGGTTTTCTTAAATTGTCATAATTAATTGTAATTTCTCCAAATTTTTTATAGTGCCAAGTGCTTGGTATACGAAAATAATTGTTTGAAGATTGTTTTTGAGGACTTGTCTCAACATTTTCAGCAGAAGAAATATATTCTTTTGTATATTTTCCTTCAAACGCATCTTTCAAAACCACTTGCTTATAAATTTCAATTTGCTTTTGTGCATTCAAAAGACTTTCTTGTGCTTTATCCAACTCGCTTAAAAGTTCTTCTATTTTTTCAACTATGCGATATTGTTCGGCAAGTGGGGGTACCGGAAATGGAATTTGACTAAATTTAGTTGCTGATAATTCTAAAAAAGTCGTTCCACTTGCAAAACTTTCCGCTAATTGCTTTGATGATTGCAGATAGTAATATATATAATCAGAATACCCTGAATTTGTTAGAATTAAATTTTTAAACCCTTGATTTGTTGTAATTTCATTTTTAGCAATTACGGTATAGCCAATTGGTGCACGTGAAGAAAATAAAACACTTCCTTTTGGCAATAGTTTAGCTGATGAATTTTCTAATCCTATTTTTGTAATATTTCTTTGACCTCGTTGAATATATTTGTTTTTATAATTAGATAAATCTGCCGGTGTAATCCATGCTATATCTCCTCCCCAAAAATTAGGTTGTCGAGTTGATGGTGTTCCACCACTAACAACAATTCCGATTTCTCCAATTGTTGTTAAAACCCAGTTTTCAGGTAAATTATTTTTATTTACTTTAATCATTAAAATACAGTCTAAAAAATCGAAAAATAAAACTATTTATCGTTGTTTCCCTGCGGGTTAGCAAAATTGCACTCTTTGACAAAGCTTTGGTTGTAGCGTTGGCTCTTGGGGCTTTGGCAATGTGTGCAATGTGTGTCGGTAATTGTTTTAAAAAATGTGCGGTGGGCAAAAAATAAAAAACATAGGGTCGGCTTGAGTGTCGACTCTCCTGTCTTGTCAATATTTTGTTTTCTTTCTGTCCTTTCACAATGGTTTACTTTTCAATTTATGTCTGTCGTTTCTGTCTTTTACACTTGCTGGTAACTCCCTGCTAAACGCCACTCTATTGCATTTAGCATTTCATTTCCCTTTGTATATGCACAAGTGGCCCTGGCTAACCTCTTCAAATTCCATTTATTAAACCAAAACTTCATATCACTTTTTATTAAAAACCAAATCCTCAAAACCACAAAAGAGCCATCCGAACACCCCATCAGCATCCATAATAGCCCTTTATTTCTTTTGCCGGGTTCACAGCCTCCTGGTTTCCTCTTAGTAAAATGTGCAAGCAACCCTTAAAAAATATTCATGTCCCAAAAGGGCTGCGCAAAGGAGCATGAAGCTGGTGTACCTCTCGGGTTATTGCTGTTGTGTGTGGCCCATCAATCCACAAAAGTCTCCTGCAACAATCCCTTCCGGTATTTGCTGTAAAATTAGAAAAGGGCATTCGAATATCCAACAGTTTTCTTAATAATTTTCTAAAAAATAGCTATCAAACAACCGGGAGTTCTTCCGATAACAATCGGAAGGGTCGTGCCGACCACATGAACTCCTGATTATTGGTGCATCGTGCTTTTTTGTTTTTTCCGAATAATGGTCAATTATAATTTGAATCTAATATCTTGATTGTACGCTGTCTTAACAGGTTTTCCGCGTTGAATAGTCGGCTCCCATTTTTCCATTAAGCGGATTACTCTAACTGCTTCTTTATCAAGTAAAGGATGAACACCGGTTACCACTTCGATTTCAGAAACTGTTCCGTCTACCTGAACTACATATTTAATTGTCACAACCCCTTCAATTTTCTTTTTAGCTGCTTTTTCGGGATATTTCAGGTTATTAGTAATTAATTCTGATATTCCTTTTTCACCATTTGGATACTTTGCCCAACTGTCTACAAGTGAGAATCCACCTTGGTTTTTTATTGCGGCCACTTCTTCATAGTTCTTATCTACAACAGCGTCATTTGAAGATTGGTCTTGAGAATAAGACCATAAAGAAGCGAACATGATTATTATTAAAGTCAATGAAGTTTTCATTATTTGCTTTTTTGTTTGTTTTTCTGTTTTAATCTATTTCAAGTTAATCCGTTTTTTCTCGTTTACCGAATTTCCCTCATGTGCCTCAACGTTCCGCAGCTATACCCAGTAGCCGACTAGCGGGGTTCATCACTGTCCAGCGGTACAATGTTTCTGCGTGGTGTTCTGTTTCAATTTGCTCTTTCATAGGCTATTGGGCATAGGTGCTGTGTGTGCCCTGCATGAGCATGCAGCGCACACTTGTTGTAAGCTGTTGAAAAAGGTCAAAAATACAAATTTATTTCAGTGGGTTGCAAAAGTGTGCAAATTCCAGAGGGTGCAAGTCCCTTATACGCGGGATTAATGCCCGAAGTATTAGTAAGTGGCAAGGTGGTTTGGAGCGATCCAAGCACTGAAGGAAGCCAGACTGCAAAATCCGGTACTGACGCACAGAAACGGCATATGAGGCATAGTTGTTTGGGGTAAGTAAGCACACCATTACAAAGCCCAAAAGGTATTTGGGGACAATTATGTAGATGCCGCAGCGATCGGAGGAAGGGATATGCTCTTACCAGGGGAGGTCTTGAATTAGGTTCGGTTTCCTAAAAGTCAAGAAGTCAGCAGAGACCATAGTAGTTAACAGTAACGAGCCGAACCCCAAAACAAAGGGCAAATTCGGAGGCCTCACAAGATAGCGAAGGGTTGAACTTTAAAACGTTACAAATTCTTGACGGATGTACATTGCTCACGTCAATGCAAGCCCAAAGAAAGCGTAACAAGGGAAACAATTTTTAAGTAGTAAAAAAAAATGGAACTAATTGAAGAAATCTTAAGAGCATCTAACCTTACTTTAGCCAGTAAGGAAGTCATCCGCAACAAAGGAGCAGGAGGAATAGATGGTATGAGCGTTAAAGATTTAGAAGAATACCTGTCAAAGAACAGAGAAACACTAATAAATCAGATCCGCAGTCAAACCTACATCCCCCAGCCTATACGAGGAAAAGATATTCCCAAAGGGAATGGAAAAGTCCGCACTTTAGGCATTCCAACCGTTGTGGACAGGATGCTTCAGCAAGCTGTGCTACGGATCATTATGCCTCAATATGAGTATTTGTTCTCAAGCTATAGCTATGGATTTCGACCCAAACGAAACACGCATCAGGCAGTGGCAAAGTCTTTAGAATACATTAATTCGGGCTATCAAAACATAGTTGAGATAGACCTGAAAGGATTCTTTGATGAAGTCAATCATGTAGTGCTGTTACAATTACTCTATCGCAAGATAAAATGTAAAGCCACAATGACCCTAATACGCCGCTGGTTGCGAGTGCCCATCGAACAAAACGGCAAACTTGTAAAACGCCGAAAAGGAGTACCACAAGGAAGTCCAATCAGTCCCTTACTATCCAATATCATCCTACATGAGTTAGATGCATATATGGAGGAACAAGGGATGAAGTTTGTTCGATACGCCGATGATTTCAGCATATATTGCAAAACAAAATCACAGGCAAAATTCCAAGGGAACGAAGTGTATAAATATCTGAGAGACAAATTGAAATTACCCATCAACCGCGACAAAAGTGGGATTCGCAGACCGATAAACTTCCAGATACTGGGTTTTGGGTTTGTACCCACCTACCGCAAAGGTGAAAAAGGTAAATACCAGTTAGTTGTAACAGATAAACGCTGGAAAACTCTTAAGATGAAACTAAAAGAGATTACCCGAAAGACAAGTCCTATGAGCTTTAACGAGCGCATAGAAAAACTCAATCAGGTAACCCGCGGATGGATAAACTACTTCAAACATGCGAGTATCAATCAGAAGCTTGCAGATATTGACGGATGGTTGAGAAACCGTCTTCGATACTGCATTTGGACAGACTGGAAGAAACCCGAACGCAGGCGCAAAAGCCTCATTCGTTTAGGAATTCCGCATGGTCAGGCCTATGCATGGAGTAGAACCCGAATGGGAGGTTGGGCTGTTGCCCAAAGTCCTATTTTGGTCACAACCATCACATTGGAACGGCTTCGGAAACGAGGCTACATTTCTATGCTTAGTTTATATCAGGTAGTTTCACTTAACAACTACAAAAACTCGCTCTTCCCCATGTTTTAAAGAACCGCCCAGTACGAGACCCGTACGCTGGGTGGTGTGAGAGGCGCTCCGGTGGGATTATTTGCTCACCGGCCGTCTACTCGATTACCTGCTTTTATTTTTTATTCAAATCGTGTCATTCTGTAAGGTTCATAAACGATTGGAATAACGACACTACCATTTTTGTCTATAAAACCTGCCTTACCTTCTAATTCGACATAAGCCAATCCATTCTTAAATTGACTTGCATAGTCAAACTTTGGCTCAATTACGATTTTCCCTTTTTTATTTACAAATCCATATTTCCCACTCAAGCTGAAGTTAGCAACACCTTCATAAAAGTGCCATAAGTCATCAAATTGTGGCTCGATTACAAGATTACCTTTTTCATCATACGCTCCCCATTTCTTGTTTTTTGCTTGAATAATATGCATTCCATCAGACAGGTTACCTGTACTTAAATAGTTCGGAGGGATGATAGTATCACCTTTGGTATTTAATCTCCCACGTCCATTTTCTGTCTTAAATGCTCCTGGGTAAGTGTTTAATGACCACAATTTTTTGTCCTTGTGTTTTTCTTCTACATACTCAAATGTTTCTCCTTTTTTGTTTATTAATTTTTGTTCTCCTTCAAATGTCCAAACAACGGCTAAATCAGAAAGAAAAGGATAACAAGTTTCATAGATTAGAGGTATTATGACTTTTCCTTCTTTGTCAATATATCCACAACTGTCATTTAGTGTAACGTCAGCTAAACCTTTGGAGAAACTGCCAAATGATTCATCATAAATAAGGTCAATTATAGTATCACCCGTTCTATTAATAAATCCATATTTATCTGAATTTCCTACACAAGCATAACCTTCATCGAAGAAGTCAGCATCCCAATATTGAGGTTCAATAATCACTTTACCTTTTCTATCAATGTATCCCCAAAGGCTGTCAAGCTCAACAGGATAAAACCCTTCATTTTCTCCTAAAATGTAGTCCCATTGAGGTTTAACAACAATTTCGCCTTTTGCGTCTATGAGTCCGTATTTATCATTTTGCTTAATCACAGCCATTTTAGTTTGGCAGGATACAAAAAATATGGTCAATATTATTAAAGTAATATTCTTCATTTTTCTAATTGCAGGTAACGTTTTGCGCTAAGTTTAGTTGCCGATTTCGGAGCTGCTTTCCATTCGAGCTTCACCGCCGCTGCTGCGGGATGTGAACTCTTTTGTCCAAACGAAAAAGGCAATTAAATTTAGCGTCGTGTGTGTGCCCTGCATGAGCATGCAGCGCACACTTGTTGTAAGCTGTTGAAAAAGGTCAAAAATACAAATTTATTTTAGTGGGTTGCAAAAGTGTGCAAATTCCAGAGGGTGCAAGTCCCTTATACGCGGGATTAATGCCCGAAGTATTAGTAAGTGGCAAGGTGGTTTGGAGCGATCCAAGCACTGAAGGAAGCCAGACTGCAAAATCCGGTACTGACGCACAGAAACGGCATATGAGGCATAGTTGTTTGGGGTAAGTAAGCACACCATTACAAAGCCCAAAAGGTATTTGGGGACAATTATGTAGATGCCGCAGCGATCGGAGGAAGGGATATGCTCTTACCAGGGGAGGTCTTGAATTAGGTTCGGTTTCCTAAAAGTCAAGAAGTCAGCAGAGACCATAGTAGTTAACAGTAACGAGCCGAACCCCAAAACAAAGGGCAAATTCGGAGGCCTCACAAGATAGCGAAGGGTTGAACTTTAAAACGTTACAAATTCTTGACGGATGTACATTGCTCACGTCAATGCAAGCCCAAAGAAAGCGTAACAAGGGAAACAATTTTTAAGTAGTAAAAAAAAATGGAACTAATTGAAGAAATCTTAAGAGCATCTAACCTTACTTTAGCCAGTAAGGAAGTCATCCGCAACAAAGGAGCAGGAGGAATAGATGGTATGAGCGTTAAAGATTTAGAAGAATACCTGTCAAAGAACAGAGAAACACTAATAAATCAGATCCGCAGTCAAACCTACATCCCCCAGCCTATACGAGGAAAAGATATTCCCAAAGGGAATGGAAAAGTCCGCACTTTAGGCATTCCAACCGTTGTGGACAGGATGCTTCAGCAAGCTGTGCTACGGATCATTATGCCTCAATATGAGTATTTGTTCTCAAGCTATAGCTATGGATTTCGACCCAAACGAAACACGCATCAGGCAGTGGCAAAGTCTTTAGAATACATTAATTCGGGCTATCAAAACATAGTTGAGATAGACCTGAAAGGATTCTTTGATGAAGTCAATCATGTAGTGCTGTTACAATTACTCTATCGCAAGATAAAATGTAAAGCCACAATGACCCTAATACGCCGCTGGTTGCGAGTGCCCATCGAACAAAACGGCAAACTTGTAAAACGCCGAAAAGGAGTACCACAAGGAAGTCCAATCAGTCCCTTACTATCCAATATCATCCTACATGAGTTAGATGCATATATGGAGGAACAAGGGATGAAGTTTGTTCGATACGCCGATGATTTCAGCATATATTGCAAAACAAAATCACAGGCAAAATTCCAAGGGAACGAAGTGTATAAATATCTGAGAGACAAATTGAAATTACCCATCAACCGCGACAAAAGTGGGATTCGCAGACCGATAAACTTCCAGATACTGGGTTTTGGGTTTGTACCCACCTACCGCAAAGGTGAAAAAGGTAAATACCAGTTAGTTGTAACAGATAAACGCTGGAAAACTCTTAAGATGAAACTAAAAGAGATTACCCGAAAGACAAGTCCTATGAGCTTTAACGAGCGCATAGAAAAACTCAATCAGGTAACCCGCGGATGGATAAACTACTTCAAACATGCGAGTATCAATCAGAAGCTTGCAGATATTGACGGATGGTTGAGAAACCGTCTTCGATACTGCATTTGGACAGACTGGAAGAAACCCGAACGCAGGCGCAAAAGCCTCATTCGTTTAGGAATTCCGCATGGTCAGGCCTATGCATGGAGTAGAACCCGAATGGGAGGTTGGGCTGTTGCCCAAAGTCCTATTTTGGTCACAACCATCACATTGGAACGGCTTCGGAAACGAGGCTACATTTCTATGCTTAGTTTATATCAGGTAGTTTCACTTAACAACTACAAAAACTCGCTCTTCCCCATGTTTTAAAGAACCGCCCAGTACGAGACCCGTACGCTGGGTGGTGTGAGAGGCGCTCCGGTGGGATTATTTGCTCACCGGCCGTCTACTCGATTAGGCAGAGTATTAATTACAGTTATATATAATCCAATCATCGACCTTATTTAAAAATTCACCTTCCGCTGCACCGCTACTTAAAAGTAATGTCAATCTAGCTGCTGTCGTACCATAGTGTGTTGAGAATAAAATGTCGGGTATGGAATCGCCGTCCAAATCGCCAAACCAATCAACACGTGGCAAACTTCCCCCAAAAAATCCATTAAAACTTTTTGATATTTCTTGGTTGATAAGATTACTTTCTTCGTTCCAGCTAAGAATATTCTTGTTTGTGAGGTGAAGCCTGTAATTCTCCAAAACAGGATAATGATACTTAATTCCAGTAGCTGTTCCAGTTGCATACAATTCAAAGCTCTTAATTCGGTAGGAAGTTTGCGAACCATCCTGATAGTAGATTTCCTTCCTTTGGCCAGGGAATAGAAAATAAGAATTGTCTTCAATTAAGAAATTATAATTTGCAACATGTTCTTTTAATGGAACGATTGATCCTATAAGAAAGACTGATTTTTGCTTATTTGAGCGATTGGTTGTTAAGTAATAATCTTCAACTTCTATGAGTTGCTTTTCAATGTTTATTTCAATCCTGACCAAACTGTCAGTTTTATCGGTTCGGTAAACCCCATACCAAAGAAGTGTTGGATCATAATTAGGATAACCACATGTGCTCCCTTCAATCAATATCCTAAAATTTTTCTCTTTGTTAACATTGGTATCTATGGCGACTGCAAAACCGTCAAAGATATAACCAACTGTTTCTGAGTATTGAGCCAATCTCCAAACTCCAGGAATCTCATTTATGGTGTCTGACATATCCTCGGTGCTTTTTCGAGGAACCAGTGTTGTTCGAACCTCTGCCCAAAAAGGTAATCGAAGCAAAGTTTCACTATTAAGATTAGGTTCAGTTTTTAAATCAACTCCGTCTTTCATAATTGTGCGCATCGTTTGTCCATCTATAAATGGATCTTCCTGACCAAATGTCATTTTGAGACTCAGTAATACTGCGATGATTGTTAATTGTATTTTCATAATATTCTGACTAACTCCCTGCTAAACGCCACTCTATTGCATTTAGCATTCCATTTCCCTTTGTATATGCACAAGTGGCCCTGGCTAACCTCTTCAAATTCCATTTATTAAACCAAAACTTCATGTCACTATTTATTAAAAACCAAACTCTCAAAACACCAAAAGAGCCATCCGAACACCTCATTAGCATCCATCGTAGCCCTTTATTTCTTTTGCCGGGTTCGCTGTCTCCCGGTTTCCTCGTAGTAAAATGTGCAAGCAGCCCTTAAAAAATCACTTCATGCCCATAATAACGGCTGGGATTCAACGGCATGAATTGATCAATCCTTCAGGATGAAGCTGCTTTGAGGCAAAACAACCATCATTAGCCCCTCACATTCATCTCTTCCGGTATTTGGTGTAAAATTACAGAACAGCTTTTTATTAACCAACACTCTTGGTTTATTTTTTTCAGAAATCTTCAAACTTTGCCCAAGGGTATTCTGTCTTTGCCGTACACATTTGTCTCTTTGCCGTGCACATTTGTCTCTTTGCCGTGCACATTTGTGTCTTGGACGTGCACATTTGTCTCTTTGCCGTGCACATTTGTGTCTTGGACGTGCACATTTGTTCCTTGGACGTGCACATTTGTGTCTTGGACGTGCACATTTGTGTCTTTGACGTGCACATTTGTGTCTTTGCCGTGCACGTTTGTGTCTTTGCCGATTTGGAGATATTCATAATAACCTCCTCAAACACTCAACAAATCAACACATCCTCTGCACGATAACAACTCAGCTAACTTTAGCCTGCCAGTTTTTGTGCACCACAGCTATCACGCAAACCAAAGCCAACGGATAAACAATGACCGTCACCGGAGAGCTCTCTGTTCCTGTTGATTCTGTTAAGAACACCGAACTATCCCAAAGCCCGTGAAGAAGCATCGGGATGATAAGTGTGCCCGAAATACGCCGGATGATATACAATCCGCTGCCCATAATAAATGTCAATAAAACCTGTATCGGCATGGCGGCAAGTGGCAATCCGAAAATTACATTCGGGATGTGAAGCGCCGAAAAAAGTAAGGTGCTGTACAGCCATACTTTGCCTTCGGTGAACTGACTTCTAAGCCCTGCCACCATGCTTCCTCGTGTAATCATCTCTTCGCCAAATCCAACACCTATTGCTCCCAATGTCGACCATAACAGTAGTTCAGCGCTCAGTTTCGTAGTGTCTAGCTGCGAAAAGCTATATATAATAAGGAGAATCATTGCAATAGGTAGAATCCAAGCCCATTTTGGACCAGCTTTGGTTTTATCGAATAAAACAATGCGCCACCATCCCAATACACTGATGACAACCACTAAAAACAAGCTTCCAAATAGTGTAGGCAAGGCATACCACAGCTTGGTAGTTTCAACATTTTCGCCTATACGGCTGTAATCCACACCATTAATTGTCCAGGTAGTAAAAAATACCGCAAGATATCCTAGATAGATTGCAATGCCCAGTAGCACCGTAGGTTTCCATTTAAGCTGATTTTCAATTTTGTTGATGGTTGTCATTGTGTTTTTAATTATATGGTTACAATTCTGATTGGTTTATATGGTCTGTTTTATCTCTGGCTTTAATAAAAGGATTTACCTGATAGTTTTTCTCTTGATGAAAAATTCTATTTCAACATCAGCCATCTGCCCAATGTTTCCTTTGCACTTTCACTCAAGGGGACACTCGCTTTCTTGACATTATGAACCTGAACAACGACTGTTTCTGCACTCGCCACACAGATAGCATGTTGATAGAGCATCTGAATGATAACGATGGAGCTATTCCCAATTCTTAAAATACCAGTCCCAATATCCACCTGTCCGAACCAATTAATCTCATTTAAGAAATCCAGTTTCAGTGAGGCAATTACAAAGCTGGCATCCTGACTTAAGAGGGTCAATGAGTTATTATATAGAATCTCAACTCTGCCCGTTTCAAGAAATGATGAAAAGACGGCATTGTTAACATGTCCCTGACGGTCAGTATCACCATAACGAATCTTATCATAAGATATGAATGGAAAATCCTCCAGCTGTTTCATCCGTATAAATCTTAGTAGTTTTTGTAATTCTCTGACTTCAATTTTTTTGTCTTATTTATTATTCGCTGCAAAAATCAGCTTTAAATAACCTCATAACCGATTACCTACTTTTCATACAAATTCAACGTTGCCGATGCTTGATAAATTGTAGGTAGTTGCAAATCAGCTTAGTAAGCTTTAAAACACACAAACCCATTGCCGAGTATATCATAGACTACCCAAAAGTAACTACTTTTTCATTTTATGCAAATTATGAAACGTAAACGCACCAGCCTAAACTCCTAACTCTAAACCAGCTAAGCCAATACTCGCCATATCTACTTTTTAATGTTTGATAGATTTATTAAATTTTTTTAACCGACGAGATTCCAAATCAAGCGCAGATAAAGCAGAGAGATTGAAATCGCTTCATTTAAATATTGATCTTCAGCTAGTTTGTCATCCTTAGTTGGAGTATTTTCGTTTTCATATTCGATTTTTTATGCAGTTCGTTTATAGTAACCGAAATTATTAAATTCGATAATATTATGTTAACATTTAGATAATCTAAGCTTGCTGATGTTACAATAACTTTGGCAGTTTTATAAACAGTTATGGAAACTTTTGGAACGCTTTTCAGTGGTTTGGGTTTATTTATTATTGGGGTACGTTTTCTTAGTCTCAACCTTAAGCGATTTACCGGGCAGCAGTTCAAGTCCTTAATGAAAAGGATGACACGAACAAGATTTGTTTCTGCAGTTATTGGTTTTATGTCGGGAAGCTTCACTCAGAGCGGTAATGCCTCTGTTTTTATCACAACAAGTCTTCAAACTGCTGGGCTTATCTCAGTTCAACGATCGCTCACAATAGTCAACTGGGCAAATATAGGAACCGCAGTGCTGATCTTTCTTGTTTCTATCAATCTGAAGTTGTTTGCATTGTACTTGCTTGGAATCATTGGGTTAATGTATTATCTACAGATGGACAAGAAACATCGTTTTCATGTTTCGACGCAGGTACTGCTTGGCCTGGCTTTGCTGTTTCTTGGGGTTCATTTCATGAAAGCGGCAGCAAAGGAACTCGAAACTTTCAACTGGGTCAGAGAGTTCATTCAGCTGTCTTCTGAAAATTATCTTATGCTGATTTTTACAGGAGCATTGCTGACTTTCATAATTCAATCTTCCTCGGCAGTTACTGTAATTGCAATAAGTTTGAGTACTGCAGGACTGTTTCAGGCCGAACAGACTTTCGTCATAGTGGCAGGCACGAGTTTGGGTTCGGCAGCCAATATTATCCTTCTTAGCGGATCATTGACAGGGACATCAAAACAGTTGAGTATGTATCAGGCGATTTTTAAAGTTTCCGGTACAATGTTTGCCATCCTGCTTTTTTTACTTATGCAGCTTTTGAAACAACAAACAGCACTCCAACCCTATTCCATGCCGCTGACATTGGGACAGCAAGCAGCTTTCCTTTACTTGTTTATGGTTGCTACACCTACATTCTTCATGACATTTCTTCAAAAGCCTGTCATCCGGTTGCTCAATAAAATGTCGCCTCCCACTCAAAGCGAGATGTTATCGAAGCCAATCTTTATTTTTGAGCGAGCTTTAGATGATACTGAAACAGCTCTCGATTTGGTGAACAAGGAGCAAATAAGATTGCTTAGTTTCCTCTCTTTTTATCTCACGCAAATTAGTAGTGAAAAGCTTGATAATCAGTTAAGCGAAATTATTGTGTATCATGATGGCTTTCAGAAAGTGTATTATGAAACGGAAATATTTCTGAATGAGTTGAGTAAAAAACCTGATTCACTTGCCCTTCATGAAAAAGTCCTCTTTTATCAGAATACACTGCAAAGCATTTCTATGCTCGAAAATAGCCTGTATGATTTGGTTCAAATTGTGGAAACAACTTATGAGAAAGTCCATTCACTTAACTACACTTCCAATTTGATTGAATCTTTACGCGCTATAACAGATACGGCAATCCAGGGAATTGAAAGTAATGAGTTGACTGACCTCGAAATCACCAGACAGCTTACAGCTGAAAAAGGAGATCTCCTCAACCGCATAAGGGCACAACATCTTTCTACGGACCTGGCTATGGATTTGGAAATGAAACAACTGTCTTATACCATGACGATTCAGTTCGAGAGAATTATTTGGCAAATCAGAAGCCTGAATCAATTGAGAATGAATGCCATAGTGTAGAAATATTTTTTAATCAGGAACTGAACTGCTTTGTTGCAAAATTGGTCAAACGAAATAAATAAATCCAGATTCAGCACTTTAAGCTTGTACACCATTAATTTTTAAAGGATCAATGGTGTTTGGAGTTGAATTGCCTGCAATGCTTTGTGGTATTTGCCAACATAAGTTTAACTATTCTCAGTGCTTTATCTGCTTATTTAAAATTCTCCTATACTTTTTTTAAGTCCCCCAATAAATAGCCTACAGTTGAAACTCGATTTTCTACATTCATTATCAATAAGATGTTTCAATACAGAAGCATTGTATCAGCTTTCAAAGAAAGAAATTCAGGCAAACGGACTTATGGATGCAGTCGAACTCAGATCCTTCAAGGTGATTAGTTTTACAAATTTGTTGTTCGTATTTACAAATAAGGTGAAGCTTTTTATATGATATAAATATGCAAAACTCTCTACATACAGCATTTTTCTTCATTCTTTACATTTTTCTTCCTAATTTAAGAAAATACCTAGCCGGTTGTAAAGAAATGGTCATCAAATAGACTACCTTTGAGCTAATGTATGTTAGCGGCGAGTATGGCAACAAAATGAGAGAAAAATAGGGTGAATAAAACGAGTCTTTGATATAAACCAAATTTATTAGAAATGAAACGCTTCAGATTTTTATTTCCAGTCGTGATGATTATGATGGCAATCGTATTCAACTTTTGCAAAACGGAGGATAATCCGGATACTGTCATACAGAAAAAATGCGCCTGGGTTTCCGGACGTCCTGACAGTACAGGCTATGGTATGATACTTTATTCGGATGATGGTGGTGAAAACTGGGTGAGGCAGGGAGAAGGCAATCCTTCATTGCTGGGGGTTCATGTCCTTGACGTTTGGGCAGTGGACGACCAAATCGTTTGGGCTGTCGGTAGCAAAAATGTTATTCTGAAAACGGTGGATGGCGGAAAGACCTGGGTGCAGGTCCAGGCACCTGCAAATAATCCGGATACAGAGTTGAGTTCAATTTACATCGTGAACCAAACCAATATATGGATTAGTGGTTCTGGTGGAAGCGTTTATCACTCAACTGATAATGGGAATACCTGGACCATGTTTGATCAGACTTTCTTCCACAACGGGTTTATGCAAGGAATATGGGCAATCACGCCTCAGAAAGTTTACGTTGTAGGAAGTTTTGGCAATGCTGCCCGTCGGGGATTTATTGGATATACTTCGGATGGTGGTGCTACCTGGGATTCGCTTTCCCCTTCGGGTAATTATAACAAGCATCAATGGATTGGTGTAACCTCTTCCCAAAACACGATTGTTATTTATGGCCTAACGGCACACTTAATGGCTAGTACCGATGGAGGAACAACCTGGAAAAATGATTCATTAAGAGCTGGCGGAGGCAATGGAGGAGGTGATATCAATGACTTTATTATGTTAAATCCTCAAACATGGTGGGCAGCAATTGATATGGGGCAAATCTTTCTGACTAATGATGGTGGATCTTCCTGGGTTTCACAGGAAACATATCAGGGTAGTGCGTACATGTTTGGCATCGATGCGTTGGATAGCCAGTTTGCGTTGGCCATCGCTAAAGGGGCCATTGGGCCACCTTTTGGAAGGATCATGAAAACCGTGGATGGGGGAACAAACTGGGAAGTCAAACAAAGCTACAAGTCTTTCTTGACCAAAGTAAGCTTTATCAAAAAATAAGCAGGGTAATACGAAAACTCTCATATCGTAGAACAAATAGCCTTCAGCTGAAACTTTACTTCC
>Ga0351971_1031_pt1 | contig 28126 bp, 29 predicted proteins | sample BONcelFGM3001F11_FD_206746 | JGI IMG/M metagenome (GOLD analysis project Ga0351971, IMG submission 206746) | Enriched cells from coal bed in the Powder River Basin, Montana, United States - BONCAT cells FGM rep2 HSBNCT.FGM.300.1.F11 ...
TTCTCACCTCACATATATTATAAAGGATTATATTACAAAATGCCAGATAGTTATTACAGACTGTTGCAAGATAAGCTTTTCTACCATTAATGCCTTCAAGGGCCTGGAGAATTCCTATATAATTATTTCTGATGTTCATAAATTGAAAGATGATAATGATAAAATTAAGGATAATGAATATAAGTCACAGCTATATGTTGGTATGTCCAGGGCAAAAGTCTGCCTTTATGTTCTTATAAATAAAGAGTGTGAGGATGACTGTTATAAATTGCTGAAAAGAGTGAAGAAAACAGTTAATTAATAAAGTATTAATCAGTTTATGGAAGCTATAAGTTATTAATTTATATCGATTTACTAAATGTTCCGAAGGTTCTTGATATTTTCTTAAATAGTGTTAATATTAATATTAAGAGAAATAAAATAATAAATTTTTCGAAAGAAGAGATTATTATGGTTAATATAACGTTGAATAAATTTATAGAAGATTTCATTACTTTACCTTTAGAGGAAAAGGAATATTTGCTTGATATTATGAAAAAACAGCTGGTTGAAGCGAAAAGGGAGAGTATTGCAGAAAGAACCAGAGAATGCCTGGATAATTTAGCAAAAGGAGAGGTAAAAAGAGGTACTGTTAAAGACTTATACGAGGACCTTGAAAATGACTGAAATAATCTGGGATAAAGGCTTTAAGAAAACTTATAAAAAGATGATTAAGTATGAGCATGGCCTGAAGAGTAAATTCTGGGAAGCCATGAATTTATTTTCAGAAAATCCTTTTAATCGTAATTTGAGAACTCATAAATTAACAGGAAAATTAAGTGATTCCTGGGCTGTTGATTATGATTGCAGAGTGATTTTTAAGTTTCTGGCTGAAAATAAGGTTCTGTTAGTAGATATAGGAAGTCATGATGAGGTATATTAAAATTTTACTTTTTAATAATTTCTATTATCTTTTCTACACCTTTTTGTAAATTATGAGTTCATTAACACAATATGAAGAAGAAAATTTTCTTCCTTCTGAATTGCCTTTGATAGTTAATCTTCACAGGGCTGTTAAAAATTATATATTACTGGATTTAGAAACTACCGGACTTGAGCCTGAAAGTGATCGCATTATTCAGATTGCTGCTGTAAAAATTAAAGATGGGAAACCTGAAGAAGCATGTAATTACTATATTGATCCCACCCCGGTGAAAATTCCTTCAGAAGTAAAAGATATGCTTGGACTGAACCGTCATCCTGAGATTGAAAGACAGATATTCAGCGGTCAGACTGTAAATCATATTAAATCAGAATTATTTGATTTTCTGGGAGACTACCCGATTGTTGCACATAATGCCCGTTTTGATTATGGTTTTCTCTGTTCTGCCCTGGGGAGACTGAAAAATCCCATAGTTGACACACTGGAGATTGCTTTATTGGTACATCCGGAATTTCCCAATCATCGTCTCAACACCCTTATTACAAAAGCCGGCATAAAGATTGAAGAAGCAAAAAAACTCTGGTTTGAAGCAAAAGTTCCTGAAGCAAAACAAAATATGACTACATGGGCATTGCATAATGGAGTGACTGATGTTTCTTTACTGGCTGTACTGTATGGATATCTGATAAAAAGGTTTTACGATAGGAATAACCCCTTTTATTCTATTTTGACTGCACTTCTGCCGGAAGCTTTCGGAAATGTCTGGAACGGGGAAAGCCCGGAGATAAGCTGCAGGATGGTTAAGGGATTCTCCAGTTATATAAGCCATGACGGTCTTATAAATTATGTGTCCAGATTAGATGGTAAGTCTACTATTACAGAAAGATATATTTTAAGTTACCTGCTTTCCTGGAAGATGACTTCAAAGAAAGACGATCTGGATAAAATAAGCTACTGGTGCAAAAGTACATTTAAACTGACTTCTCATATTATTGCTTCAACTACTTGACAGAAATTAAGAGTTGTAGTATTATTGTTTTGTATACATTAATGTTATTGTTCATAATACATTAATTTGCATTAAAAGAATTTATAAGAAATATTAATACATAAGAGAAGAAAGGGAGGTATTTATTATGCTGAAAATAACACCGGAATACGTAGCTCTCAGCAGAAGAGCCGGCAGAATTATGAACACTGAGGTTATGTATAGAATCAGTGATGAGGAAAGACGTGATTTTGTAAGAGTAGTAAGTCAGGAAGTGGGCGGTTTTGATAAACTACCGGAAAGGTTTAAGCAGTTAATAATTGCAGGAGAAAAGGAAAGAGATGAGCAGATAACGAGAATTCTGAAGAAAAATAAAGAAGATGAGGAGTCAATGATTCTTTTTTACAGTCATAAAAAAGGGGATTATAAGGAATTTTCTAATTTCTACACCTCTGAAATAAAAATAGATGGAAAGACTTATCCCACTGTAGAACATTATTTTCAGGCATGTAAAGCAACAAATGAAGAAGACCATGAGAAAGTCAGACTGGCAAAGACTCCGGATGAAACCAAAGAACTGGGGAATTCTATTAAAATCCGTCCCGACTGGGAAAAGATAAAATACGATGTTATGCGTAAAGGGATTTATGAAAAGTTTACCCAGAATATAGAGCTTAAAGTAATTTTATTGACTACAGGAGATCTGACAATCCACGAACATACAAAGAATGATAAGGTATATGGATGGTTTGATGGTAAAGGAGGAGATAAACTCGGCAAGGCTCTGATGGAAGTCAGAAAGAAAATTTTAAAGGAAATAAGCAAACCTGGAGAAAAAATGATTCTTTTTTACAGTCATGAAAAAGGACCTTATAAGAAATTTTCCAATTTCTATTCTTCTGAAATAGAAATAGACGGAAAGATTTATCCCACAGTAGAACATTATTATCAGGCCAATAAAGCAACAAATGAAGAATACTATGAGAAAATAAGAAATGCAGAAACTCCTGATGAAACAAAGAAAATTGCGAGATCCATTCCGACTCTTCCTGGCTTTCATAAGATAAAATATGGTGTTATGCTTAAAGGGGTTTATGAAAAATTTACACAAAACGAAGACCTTAAAGAACTTTTATTATCTACAGGGGATAAGGTACTTCATGAATATGCTCCCTATGATATGATATTTGGATGGGGGGATGGTAAGGGTAAGGATAAACTCGGTAAAATTCTGATGGAAGTCAGAGAGAAAATCTTATCTCAGAATAAGGAAAAAGATGAGATTATAAAAAAGCCGGAGAGATTTGAAGTTACAAAAATAGTTGTAAAAAAACAGGAGGAGAAAAAGGAAAAAGAAAATCCAGAGGACTGCATGTGGGAGGAATTTATTGAACTTTATTTTCCGCAGTTTCTGGAATTTTTCTTCAGTGATATTTATAAGGAAATAGATTTTACAAAGAAAGCAGCTTTTCTGGATAAAGGACTGGAAAAGATTGTAAAAGACGATGAAGTATGGAAAAGAAATGCCCGGAAGCTTGTTGAATTTTATCTGAAAGATGGAAATAAGGCAGGGTCTCTATTACATATTGAAGTTAATAGAACAGGAGAGGAAAATCTGGCAGAGAGAATCTATACCTGTTATTGCCGGATCTATGATAAATATCATAAGGATACAGCAAGTATTGTAATATTTACAGGCAGTAATGGAAATTATAGACAGGATAAGTATGAAGTAAATCTTTATGGAAATAAATTAACTTTTAAATTTCCTTTCATGAATTTGCTTGATTACAGGGATAAACTGGAAAAGCTTGAGAAAAGTAATAATCCCTTTGCAATGGTGGTAAGGATTTATCTTAATCTTCTGAAAGTCGATAAAAATGATATTGAAAATCTTTATTCAACAAAGCTGTCCCTGGCAAAAGAGATAATAAAAAGCGGGAAATATAACAGAGACGACACTTTAAATCTCGTGCGTTTTCTTAATTCTCTGATTATTCTGCCGGAGGAATTAGAAACTAAATTTTACTATGATGAAGTAAAGAAAATGTCATTTAAACAGGAGACAGGTAAAGACCTGGTATATCCTCCGCCGGTGGAAATCACGAAAGAGTTAAGAAGTATTTGTCCTGAGTGCGAGGATTACCTCTGTTTAGATAGTGATGAAAAACATAACAGCTACTACGAGTGCTGGAACTGCGGATGGATAGAATATATTTCTCCAGGAAGATGTGAACAGTATATGCAGAGTTTACAGGCCCTTTTTGATACAGACTGATGTATATAATATCAGTCCGGAGAAAAAAGAAGTAAATCAGGAAATTCTATTTTAAGAAACTTTAATGATTAAGGAGTTGAATTAAAATGGCAAATGGAACCCAGGGGTTTAACTGTGAGTCCTGTAAACATTTTAAAATTTACATAAAACACCCGCGGAGAGAAATATTCTGCCGTCTGCATAAATATGAACTGCCCCATTTTGAATGCCTATGCAGTGATCACGCCCATATGGGAGATCATGTCAGATCTGATCATAGTAAAAATGTCCTTGTAAGATTAAAACCGGGAACTCTGTATAAGAATTATGGTGCCTGGTATCCTGTTCCGTCCAGTTGTATTACTCTATGCGATGGAAGAAAAAAAGTTGATCTTAAATCTTTTTCACCTTCTGATGTAAAGAAAGAAGATATAATAAATACTTTTATATACTCTGAAACGGATTAATAAAATTTAATAAGGAGGAAATAATTTATGTCAAAGGGAACAGAACTTTCATCAAGAATAGAAATCATCCGGGGAAATATTACTAAACTCTCTGTAGATGCCATAGTCAATGCCGCAAATAAGAGCCTTCTCGGAGGAAGGTGGTGTTGACGGTGCAATCCATGATGCAGCAGGCCCGGTTCTTCTTCAGGAATACAGAACATTAGGCGGCTGCGAAACAGGGGAAGCAAAAATTACAAAAGGGTATAATCTGCCGGCAAAATGGGTTATCCATGCAGTAGGTCCCAGATGGAGCGGTGGAAATAACAGGGAAGATGAACTGCTTGCCGGCTGTTACAGAAATTCTCTTAAACTGGCAGAAAAACATAATATAAAAACAATAGCTTTCCCGTCTATAAGCACAGGTATTTTTGGTTTCCCAATTGAGAGAGCAGTAAAGATAGCCGTAAAGGAAGTTAAGGATTTTCTTACTGAAAATACTTCTATAGAAAAAGTTATTTTTGTATGTTTCAGCGAAACAGATTATGATTATTATATGAAAGGTTTAAGTAATGACTGAGAAAGAAAATATGGTGAAATATATTTAGATTTTTAATGATGGGTTTTAAATTTTTAAAAAATCTTCCGGCTTGATGTCTGCTTCTCTTAAAATTGCTCTTAATGTACCTTCTGGCATATCGCCGGGATGATTTGGGACGGTTGTATATCTTTTTGTTGTTTTGTTATACCATAATTCATGACTTCCTGCTGCCTGACGGTAAAACGTGAAGCCAAGAACTCTCAGGCGTCTTATTATTTCTCTATATCGGAAACCTGACAATCTCCCCATTTTATATTCCTACAACCAGAGGATAATCAAATTTCTCCAGAACAGGGGGCAGGTTTATATCACTTTGATTTTCCTGCCTGGCTTCTAAAAGTTTCCTTGCTACATCACGGGCTATCTCCAATGTTTCAGTAACAGTTCTGCCCTGAGCCACAAGTCCCTGAATATCATTTGAAGTTGCAAGATAAAATCCTTCAGGTAATCTTTCTATGTGAATCTTTACTATTTTTTCCATAACTCTTCACCTTCTCCTGAAAAATCACATTTTTTAATTTAATATTAACAGACAAAAATAGATAAATCAACCTTCTTTATATAATAATCTCAGAGGAGTTTTTTTATTTCCTTTCTGATTTTTCGCAAAGGCTCCTGTAATCACACCAGGAGCAGGTTTTGCAATCTACTGCACTGTATTCATCAAAACCTCTCACCTTTTTCATTTATCCCTGCAGGAATTATTTCCTTTTGCTTATCTGTTTCTTTATAATAAAATAAAGGCTTATTTCTTTTTGACATATAGTCAATGTTTCTGTCCATATCAGGTATAATAAAAAGTTTTCAAAGGAACACCTCCTGTTTGAATTATTGATGTATAATTATTATAACATTATTTTTGTGTTATCAATCTGATTCAACATGCAATTTCGAGATAATAACAGCAATTAAAATAAGAACACTCCCGATAAACATAAAGAGAGTAAATTTTTCTCCTATCATTATTATTCCAGAGAGAGCACCGAATACCGATTCAAGGCTTAAAATTATGGAAGTATGTGTGGAAGGAGTAATTTTCTGTGCTACATTCTGTATGAGAAAGGCAAAAATAGTACAGAAAAAAACCGTATAGAGGAGACTTAATATGGCTATATTTGATATTTTTACAGGAAAGATCTCAAGAAAAATGGCAAGAAAAAAACTGAATAAAGCGACAAACCCCATCTGAATTACTGTCATTACAATGGGATCTTTCTTTTTTGCGTAATATTCTACTGATACAATATGCCCTGCAAAGAAAAAGGCACAGATAAGACCGAGTATATCACCTGCTCCTATAGATAGATCCTTCTGAAGTGTAAGAAATGCCATGCCAAGAAGACATATAGCCGATGCAATAAAAGATTTCATACCGGGAAAAATCTTCTGTACAAACCATGACTGAAAAGGGACTATAACTACATAGGTACATGTGAGAAAAGCCAGTTTCCCTGCAGTGGTGTATTGGAGACCCAGTGTTTGAGTGACAAATCCGAGAAAAAGAAAAATTCCTATAATAAGGCCTGATTTTATATCATGATATGTTATATGTCTGATTTTTTTCCTGAATATAAGTGCAGTAATAAGGGAAGAAAGAAAAAATCTCATTGCGAGAAGATAAAAAAGAGGTATAATTTTTATGGCTTCTTTCATTGCCACAAACCCTATACCCCAGAAAAGAGCTACAAATACGAGAGCTATATCTGCAATAAAAATTTCTTTTTTCTTTATCAATGTTCAGGATCAATGTTCAGGTTGGGCTTCTTTCAACCATTCACTCCAGGTGGTTTTATAATCAGGGCCCTTCTGAGAGCAGTAGTCATAAAATTTCAGTATGAATTCACTTCTTGCTTTTGCCCATTCTATTTTGAAATTATCGGTATTATCAGTATCCATGAGATTAACACCGCCTGAAAGCCACTGGCGATTGATTATATCATCTCTCTTTGCTTTATCATAATTTCTCATCATGTCATACATAATCATAAATGTCGTTGTTCTTCCTTTACCTGCCTTGCAGTGGAAATGAAGCCATGTGTCAGGTGAAAGATCTCTGTAAAACATGATAAAATTATCTACTTCATTATCTTCCGGTCTGTGATAATCTGTTACCGGGTTTCTATAATAACCATATCCGTATTTTGTAACAAGTTCTTCTTCTGTCATAACCTGCTCAACTTTTACAGGGATTTTAACTGTATCCCATGTATTCGGATCTGCCAGGTCAGGTCTTTTTAAGATAATATCTATATTAATATGTTCTTTATCTTTTAAATTATTCAGAAGATCTCTTTCAATTACTGAAATTACATCATTATTTTTTCCCTGATTGAGATTATTACCTGCCTTATACCAGCTTACACACATATTATTTACCAGTCCATGAGATTCTTCCCTTAAATCTACTACTATTACCTTTCTGTTTCCAAGGGCGTCTCTCATTTTTTCAAACTGACCTGTAGAAAAAGCACCGCTCCCTGACATATTCAGTGTGTTAAAACCTTCCAGGCATGGCATAACAACATTATCTTTATTTTTTAATGGTTCTGTAGACATACGCCAGTTACGTGGTAAAGTGTCGTCTCCCGGACAATTAATGAGAGGTGTATTCCCATCCAGGTTTTTTGTCTGAGGTGCGTCAAGATTTAAAAATACCGGCTCTTCACCGGATAAAACAATGGAAATAGAGAGTAAAATAAAAAAAACTATAAAAGATATCTTTTTTGTAAGCATTATATTGACCTTTCTAAATTAATTTTTGTACACTCAGTGGTTGTCGAGAAATAACCCCATCATATTTACAGTCTATATCGTGACGCGTCACGCGTTACGCGTGACGCGAGGATGATAACCGTTCTAACAATTTGCCAGAGTTATTTTCTTACAGTCTCTCAGTGAGTAGATTCAGTCTACCTTCCTGAAAGAGAAGTCTTCCTGAGCCATCATGATTTTTAGTTCCTCTTTAACAGATCAGAGAGCAATCTGCATGCCTGAGGTACAGAACCACTGTCAACAGTAAGGGTTTTTACTTCATTACCTTCTCTGTATTTAATAGACATGCCTGATGAAAAGCTATGATTGCCACCTTCTACCGATATAATTGATGAATGTGGTATATCAAACTGTTTTTTCTTCGAAAAAATATTGAAAGGAAAGGTGGGAGCACCATAGATACCTTTATCAGTAAGAACTACCTTTGTCATATTCTTATAGCCTCCGCCGAACATAGAAGGCTCTCCGAACTGTACCCTCACACCACCGGGGCCGAAGGATAATAATTCATGCTCTGATTTTGATGCAGAAGAATTAATATCCTGATTGCCGCTCAGTATGACTTCATCTTTCGGTTCATGAATTTTTTCCCTCTCTATCTGTTTCATAGAAGGAGTAACATTTGTATTTACACCGGAGTTTATCTTCATAAAAAATCTCTCCTTAAAAAATCCCCATTCTCCTTAATTTTACTATTAAATTCTAAAAAAGTAAAGAATTTACTGATTATTAATTATAGTAGAAATTATACATGGAAATATTACAGCTATCTTAAAATTATCATCGAATTTTTTATCCATATTATCCTCTATGTCCCATTGATTGAAATCTCCCGGATAAACTGTTTCTATTACCATATTACCTGCCCCTGTTACCTTCCAGCAATTGAAATCATCGTGGTAAAGAGTTTCTACTGTGAGATCTATTTTATTGCCCCTTATTTTCCAGCATGTAAAATCGTCTACATAGGTTGTTTCTATTATTAAGGTTTTACCGTTTATTTTATATTTCCACTGGCTGTAGTCATCCATATATATGGTAGATAATTTCCCTTTTCCTCCCGGAATGGTTATATGCCATTCACTGTAATCTCCTTTATAAGCAGTTTCTATTACACCGCTTTCATCTGACATGATAATATCCCAGTCTGAATAATCATCTGAATAAAGTGTTTCAATATATTCATATGCCGTTGCTGCAAATAATGTTTTTGTGTAGAGTAAAATAATAAAGATAATAAGATAGGCCTTGAATTTCATAACAGTAATACCTCTTGATTTTATTTATACTAAGAAATTATACAGGGATTTTACCGGAAAAGCAATAATTTATCGTGCTCCGTCACACGTAAAATTGTGTTTTTTTATGACAGGTAGATTCAGTTATACTGAAAATTAATAAATTTAGTAAAATCTCTGCGGGGGTGCTACGGAGCAAAAAGATTTCGTAGTAACAAGAAATTTTATATATTATCTCCTGTAAACCCTGTATGATGCCAGTAATAAAGGATATAAATGTCCAAGTTAAATGTTTTTGCGGAGGAGTGCCCCTGCAGAGATTTCGCCGGAGAATAGATTTCCTTTTAAATTTTTCATTCAGGATAAAATTACCTGTCATTTTTAAACGCAATCCACACGTAATGCGAGGAGGTTGGCCTGTTCAGTGCTGGAATAAATAATTTTTTATTCTCTCTCCATAGAAAGCCATTCTTCGTCAGATACAACTGTAATACCTGCTTCTTTGAGCTTTATTGCAGTTATTCCATAACCTTTCCTGAGTTTACCGCTAAAGGTTCCGTCATATATTTCCCCTGTGCCGCATGAAGGACTTCTGGATTTTAGAATTGCATAGACAACCTGTAATTCTTTCGCTATCTCCAGAGTTTTTTCTGCGCCTCTTTTAAAAAATTCCGTCACATCGTCTCCCTGTCTGTTAATTATCTTTGCATTACCATTGAGAAGATCACTTCCGTCACAGCAGATTATTTCTGCAGGTATCCTGGATGTGGAAAGGCCTCCCAGAACCTCGGGACATACAGGGACTGAGCAGTTATGAACAAGTTTTTTTATAGTATCATTCATACAGTCATTGCCGTCATAACGGCACTTTACCCCTGTAAGACAGGCACTTACAATTATTTTACTATCTTTATTTCTGTCAATCACTTCTTTAAGGGATTTAACTTTATCAGTCATATAATCACATCCCGGTCATTCGTCACAATAATATCTAAGATATTCTTTCATGTTTTTTAAATATTCTTCATTTATTAATTTTTTGCATGTTTCACAGTAAGACTTTTCGCTTAACTCTTCAATCAGGTCTTTAAGCCTTGCCAGATGGGATTTTTCATTATCTTTTGATTTTTTAAGCTTTAAATGAAGATCGACTCTCAACAGGAGTTCTTCGCTGTTATATGGTTTTTTTATATAGTCCACTCCTCCTGCTTCCAGTCCTTTTGCAATATCGGAAGGGGTGGTCTTGGCAGTCAGGAAAATAACAGGTATGTCTTTTGTTTCGTGAGTATCCTTTAATTGTCTGCATAGTTGAAAACCATCAACCTCCGGCATCATAACATCAAGGATAATGAGATCAGCAAGTCTTTCACCGAGCAAATTAATGGCTTCACTGGCATTACCTGCAGTGGAAACTTCATAATCCTTTTTACTTAAAAGATATGTTATTGCCTGACGAACTCTGGGTGTATCGTCTACTACTAATATTAATGGCTTTGAAGAACTGTTCATAAATATTCACCTCTCTGACTATCATTATAACTTATAGGTTACTGTAAAACAATTAAAAATTCAAACATGGCTCCTGTTTAAAATTCCTTGAAAAATTGTAGGAATTCTAAAGTAAATTAGAGAATATTCATTTTATAAAGGAAATAAGCTCTGCGAAAATGATATTATATATATATTCGCCGAAAAACAAAAGGGATGGCAGATAATGAAAAAGATAGAAGTTCACCTGGCAGGATGGTTTATATTCCTTATGATTGCAGGAGGTTTATTTTCCTTTGGCGTGGTTACTATCGCTATGTGGTTTTCCTCTCGAAACTGGCCGGCAGCTGTCGATGAAGAAGGTATAATTATGAGAAACAAAAAAAGAGTTTACTGGAAGGATCTCACATCAATACAGCCTGTAAAGGTGGTATCTTACTCAGGCAGAAGAATAACAGGCAGGCTGGATCTTATGTTCGGTAAAACATCAGTCACGATTGTACCTCACTCAATCAAAGAAGGCCCGGATGTTATGGATTTTATATCGGACATTCTGGGAGTAGACGTGAAAACAGGATAATCTCATGTAAATTCAAGGAAAAATAAAAAATATGAAAAATATCCTCTTGAGATCAAGTCTTCGTTATATAAGAATTCATGTCTGGCAGTTTTTACTCTCTATTCTTGGCATAGCCCTGGGTGTGGCAGTAGCAATATCGATGGATATAGCAAATGAAAGTTCAAAAGAGGCTTTCACTATATCCACACAGACTGTAACGGGAAAATCTACCCATCAAATAACAGGTCCTCCAGGAGGTCTTTCCGAAGAGATCTATAAAAAACTCAGACTGGAAGGAAAAATACGGCACTGTGCCCCTGTAGTGGAAGGTTTTTTATCATTACCTGACCATAAAGGACAGATTCTTCACCTCCTTGGCATAGATGCAGTAGTAGACAGTGAGTTCAGACCTTATCTGAAAGGCATTAAAGGCAGTTTTCTGGCAAACCTGACACCTTTCATGACAGAACCTTTTACTGCAATTATATCTTCTCATAAAGCTAAAAAACTGGGACTTAAAGAGGGAGATTTTTTTACTGTAAGATCAGGCAGTCTGAAACATAAGATCTTACTAACAGGTCTTATAGAATCTGCTGATAAACTGACAGAAGAGGCCATGGAAAATTTAATTGTTACAGATATTGCCACGGCACAGGAAATACTGGATATTACCGGTCGTATAAGCTCTATAGATCTGATTATAACTGAAGAATGGCAGTTGGAAGATATAAAGAAAAAGCTTCCTCCTTCCGTAAAAATAACTCCTGCCAGAAGTAGATCTCAGGCAATAGAGCATATGACCAGAGCCTTCAATCTCAATTTGACTGCTCTGAGTACTCTTGCACTGATTGTAGGCATGTTCCTTATTTATAATACTATGACCTTTTCAGTGGTACAGAGACGTACCATGATTGGTATGCTCAGAGCTATAGGTGTTACAAGGCAGGAAATATTCAGATTTATACTCGGTGAAGCCCTTATTACAGGTGTACTGGGAACAATTACAGGCATAGCTGCAGGGATTTTTCTCGGTAAAGGTATGGTTTCTCTCGTGTCAAAGGCAATAAATGATATATATTTTGTCCTTTCTGTTACTCATATAGCAATAAGCCCTCTCACCATTTTAAAAGGTATAATACTGGGGATTTTCTCGACACTTATGGCAGCATTACTGCCTGCTCTGGAAGCTACATCGGCACCTCCAAGGACTGTAATAAGCCGTTCTGAAGTGGAAAAAAAATTACATTTTACCCTTCTCTCAAAAGCCATTTCAGGTATATCTTTACTTTTACTGGCATCAGTCATGATACACTTTTCAGAAAAAAGTCTCATATTCAGTATAGGTTCCCTTTTTGTTATAACCCTGGGTTTTGCCCTTCTCACTCCTGTTGCAACTGTAATATTTACACTCATTTTAATACCTGTCACAGGTTGCATCTTCGGTATTATGGGCCGTATGTCTGCAAGAGGTATTATTTCTTCTTTAAGCCGTACATCAGTGGCAATAGCAGCTCTCATGATAGCTGTTTCTGTAACGGTAAGTGTAGGAATTATGGTAGGAAGCCTCAGACATGCAGTAATAATCTGGATGGAAACTTTCCTTAAAGCCGATATATATGTATCTCCTCCCAGTCTTGTCTACAGCCGTTCAGATCTGACACTTGACAGGAAGGTACTAGAAAAATTCTCTTCTCTTTCCGAGATTTCTTTTATAAGCACCTACAGAGGTGTTATGGTAGAATCGGAAAAAGGATTAAATCAGCTTATAGCAATTACAGTTGATCCCAAGACCTATCATTCATTTCGTTTCAAAGAAGGTAAAGAGGATAAAATATGGCCCGGTTTTACAGATAAGGATGAAGTCATAGTATCAGAACCATATGCCTATCTTCACGGTACAGAAATAGGTTCGAAAATTCATCTGAACACTGACAGGGGAGAACATGATTTTCCTGTGGCAGGTATTTTTTATGATTATACATCAGACAGAGGTATAGTAGTAATGAACAGGAAAACCTATGATAAATTCTGGAATGACAGGAATGTTTCCTCTCTTGCCATATATGTGAGAGATGGAGTAAATATAGATAAACTTATAGAGAAAATGGAAAGATCTGCCGGGTCTGATCAGGTAATAGCAATACAATCAAACAGAGAACTCAGGGAAACAACCCTGGGAGTTTTCGACAGAACATTTATAATAACAGATGTATTGAAAATCCTTTCAATTATAGTGGCTTTTATAGGAGTATTGAGTGCTTTAATGGCCCTTCAGCTTGAAAGGTCAAAAGAGATAGCAGTTCTCAGGGCTACAGGCCTTACTCCATCACAGGTATGGAAGATAGTAATAATACAGACGGCTCTCATAGGTATTATAGCAGGTTTCATGGCCCTGATCCTTGGTATTGTAATAGCTGTGGTACTTATATTTGTTATAAACAGGATATCATTTGGCTGGACAATGGAAATGGTTATAAGTCCCGGTATATTAATTCAGGCTTTTATAATTTCACTATCTGCTTCCATACTGGCAGGTATTTATCCTTCTATAAAGATGGCAAATACTTCGCCGGCACAGGCGCTGAGGGAAGAGTAAGTCAGTTATCAGTTATCAGTGAGCAGTTACCAGTTATATTGTAGCTACAAAAAATAATGTCCGAAAATTTTCAGTTCACTGCTCACTATATGGAATTTCGGAATAATTTTTTTGGAAACATTCTAACAGACATGACCGGAACGGTCACAACTAAATATGAGAATATGCTTTCTGTCAGTCATCTGACTTCATCATTCTCATATAAATAATGTACAAAGTAATATAACTGTTTCTGGTCACTGGTCACTGATCACTGGTCACTGGTCACTGATCACTGTCTCGGGCTCTCATCAGAATAGGTAATATATTTCTTTATTTCATCCAGCCCATTTAAAAAGGCATTTACAACTTTCGGGTCAAACTGTGTACCACTTTTACTTTTTATTAACTCCACTGTTTCCTCTACAGACATAGGTTCTTTATAGGGACGTTTTGATATTAAAGCATCAAAGACATCTGCCAGAGCAACAATTCTGCCGTATATATGTATTTCTTCTCCTTTAAGCCCCCTGGGATAACCAGTTCCGTCAAAATTTTCATGATGGGTAAAACCAATTTCTGCTGCTATTTTAAGGTACGGTGATTTGGATTCTTTAAGAATTTCATATCCTATAGGTGGGTGTTCCTTTATTACTGCATACTCTTCCTTTGTTAACTTTCCCGGTTTCAATAGAATACTGTCAGGTATACCGATTTTCCCTATATCATGCAGTGGTGCAGCTATTTCAATAATAGCTACATTTTCTTCTGAAAGTCCGTAATTTCTTGCAATTACTATGGAATAGTGAGTGACCCTTTCTAAATGCTTTGAAGTAGCTTCATCTTTATACTCTGCAGTAAGAGCCAGTCTGTGTATTGTATCGAGGTGGGTTTCGTTAAGCTCATTTTCAGTTTTAGTCACTTCTAAAAACATATGATCCAGCTTATCTACCATTTCATTGAATGAATCTGCAAGCTCTTTTATCTCGTCTCCAGATTTTATATCTATCTTTGATTTAAAATCTCCTTCGGAAATTACCTTTGTATGTTCTGTGATTTTTAGAATTGGTAAACTTATAGTGGAAGAAATGAGAGCGCTTAAAATAATAGAAATAATAATATCCACGATAAAAATAATCATACTCCAGATAGTTAAATATTTCTGAAAAGAGGAGATTCTCGACGCAGACATATCTATACCTACTACGGCCAGGGTTTTACCATCTTTATCTCTCAGAGGAGCATAACCGGTAAGCCATGTTCCCCATTGATCGTGATAGTAATCCTTAGTTGTCACAGGCTCCAGGAAAGCTATTTTATCTCTCAGTTCAGGAATCTTACTTACATCATAAATTATTTCCTTTTTATCCTGTTCAGTCATTACATCTTTACCGAAATACTCTGCATCTGCTGCAAAATTACATATATTCGGGTCATCTGTCTCAATCAATGTATAGGCATATCTTATATCAGGATTATTCTCTAACACTTTATGAAATAAATTATTAAACTTTTTAAATGGCTCAGAGAATACAGGATTATTGATATCGATTTTTTTGAATTCTTCCGGTTCTATCATTAAAGCAGTGGTCAAAGCTATACCGAGAACTGCTTTTCTTAAAGCTTCAAGCTGTGCTTCTACGGCTATACAGTAGGTAAAATATATTGTAGAGCCTGATACGATTATTGTGGTTAAAAGAAATACTATAAATAATTTAATTCTAAAACTTTTAAACATAATTGCGTAATGCGTGATGCGTGATGCGTGATATTCTTCATTTTCACTCTTCACCCTTCACTCTTCACCCTTCACTCTTCACTCTTCACTCTTCACCCTTCACCCTTCACTCTTCACTCTCATATTGCCGTCCATTCCACAAATCTGATATATTTCTTAATTTCATCAAGACATTCCAAAAAAGCGTCTACCACTTTCGGGTCAAACTGGGTGCCTCTTTTATTTTTTATTATCTCCAGTGCTTCTTCCATAGACATAGCTTTTTTATAGGGCCTGGCAGATGTGAGAGCGTCAAAGACATCTGCTAAAGCAACAATCCTGCCGTATATATGTATGTCTTCACCTTTAAGTTTATTTGGATAACCTGTGCCGTCAAAATTTTCATGATGGGTAAGGCTTATTAATGCGGCAGACTTAAGGAAAGGAGAACGGGATTCCTTCAGTATTTTATATCCGAAGGTAGGATGTTCCTTGATTACTTCATATTCTTCAGGGGTAAGTTTGTCTTTTTTAAGTAAAATACTGTCAGGAATGCCTATTTTCCCTACATCATGAAGGGGTGAGCCGAATTTTATATTTTCAATATCTTTTTTCGACAGTGAGAGTTTATCTGCAATCATACGGGAATATTCACAGACTCTTCTCAGATGCTGTGCTGTTACCTGATCTTTATATTCTGCAGCAACAGCAAGACTGTGGATTGTATCAAGATAAGAATCTTTTAGCTCATTATGTGCATCTGTAAGCTCAAAAAACATACCATCCAGTTTTTCTACCATATTATTAAAACAATCTGCCAGGATTTTTATCTCATCTCCTGTGTTTATATCTATTTTAGACTTGAAATTCCCATCTGCAATTACCTTTGTATGTTCTGCAATTTTAAGTATGGGGAGACTTATAGTAGAAGATATAAATATACTCAACAGAAGGGAAATAATCAGGGCTATGATGAAAACTACAGCAGTCCAGATTTTCACCTCTTTTTGAAAGGAAGCAATTTTTTTTGCAGACATATCAACTCCCACTACTGCAACAGTGTTCCCATGTTTATCTTTCAGAGGTGCATAGCCAGTAAGCCATACTCCCCATTTATCTATATAAAGATCTTTTGTTGCCACAGGCTGGGAAAAAGCAGTTTTATCTTTTAATTCCGGAATTTCAGACACATTATAATCTATATCCTTCATTTCCTCATCAGTCATCTTATCTTTACCTGCATAGGCCGGATCTGCTACAAATTTGCATATAGACGGATCAGATGTTTCGTTCAATGTATAAATATATTTTATGTCAGAATTATTATCTAAAACTTTTTTGATTATACTATTGACCTTCTTGAAAGGTTCCGTAAATACAGGGTTGTTTATATCTATGCTTTTATATTCTTCCGGGTCTATCATCAAAGCAGTCGTTGAAGCTATCGCAACTACTGCTTTTTTTAAACCTGAAAGCTGTGCTTCCACTGCTATGCGGTACACAAGATATATAGCAGAGCCTGATATAAACACTGTTGTAAGCAGGAAGACAATAAATAATTTTATTCTAAAGCTTTTAAACATAATTATTATGAGGCGTGACACATTACGGGTCACGCATAATCAAAAAATTGTATATTAAGAATTATAGCACTGTGAAACCTGAAGTGCAATCTAGATTGTGTTTTTTTATGACAGGTAGAGTAACTTATGCTGGAAATTAAGGAGTGAAAAGTGAGTAGTGAATAGTAAGTAATGTCCTGTTCTATTCACTTTTCACTTTGAAAATCAGGTCAAAAGTGTTCTGAAATATTCTTCTGTAGCTGCCAGATTTACAGGCAGTTGTAAAACACCATTAATAATACCGGCATATACTTTTTTTTCTTCTATTTCTTTTTTTGCCCTTTCAATTTCATCCATATTATTTTCGTCATTTATTCTTATATCCATTTTCCCAAGTGTATCTGAAAGGAAAAATAAACCTATTTCCCATTTAAAATCAGGATTTGACGATATAAATTCCAGAACAGTTTTTTTAAAGACATCACCATGAATGAATTCTCTGGTAAAACCGGTTTTACTATCCTTTCCTGTATATCTGAGAAGGCCTAACTCAAAATGCAGTTCAGCACATCTGGCAATATATTCAATCTGACCTTCTGTCAGGTAGAAATCTTTTACCAGAGTATTTTTTAAAGATCTGATAATTTCACCTGAAGCTTTTTCATGAGGTTTAAATGAATAGATAATAAGGTCATTTTTTTTTCTCATAGTTCTTACTTTAAATTTGCCTGTATCATGAAGAATTATGGTCATAATAAATAGATCTCTCTTTTTTATACCGTCTATTTCTTCATTAAGATGCATGTCTGCCATGTCTTTTATTCCCCATTTTTTCAGGTAAAGAGGCACTTCTTCTCTGAAGGCTTTTTCTACCATTTTCGTATGGGTTATAATGCCGAACTGGTGCCATTCAGGTTTTTGATGGTTTACATCATCAGGGTTATTCAAAAAATCTCGATTTTCTTTTATGGACAGGTCAAGGTTCTGCCTGATAATATCTTTTGCCATTTCTTCGAGATGTAAATATAGTTTATCGATTATTGTGTCTGCTTTTCCCATGTTTTTCTTTACTTAACCTTATCTATAGGAATATCCATTACCGGATAGGCTTTTACATGTTCATCATCAAAGTGCCACCATTCTGTCCTGAGGGGAACAAATCCTTCACTTACCATGTAATCTTCAAGGATCTGTCTGTTTTTTATTGTCTCTGCAGGCAGATCATAATAATCTCTTCCGGCTTTTTCCGAAAAATCATCAAATTTTGTAGGCATAGAAAGTTCTTTACCTTTAGAATCTATTAGAGTTAAATCCACTGCTGCTCCTCTGTTATGATTTGAACCGATTTTAGGATCTGCCACAAAACCCGGTACCGGGTATATTTCCCAGAATTTATATTGAACAGAAAGGGGGCGATAGGCATCCCAGACTTTAAGGCCAAGACCGATTTTATTTAATTTTTTCTGTACCCTTAAAAGTTTTTCTGCAACTTCTTCCCTGAGATATGCTCTGCTTCCCGGGGGATAAACTGCCTGGCCTGTAAAATTATCCTTTGTAGCATATACCAGTTCTACTACTATAGTCGGATCCAGTTTTTGCAGGTCCACAAGTTTTACCTGCTGTTCTGCCTGAAGATTTAATGGCAGGAGACAGGAAAAAATAAAGAACAATAACAGTAATAAAGATTTTCTCATAAAAGATCTCTCCTTTTAAAATAAATATTTCATTTTATTATTGATTAATTTTCTAAATAATTATATCATAAGCTTTATTGAAGAGAGTATAGATTTTAATATTTTTTTATTTTTCAACTGAAAGAAAAGTAATTTGAGGTAAAAACCTATGAATAAAAGATCACTTATTGAATACCTGAGTGGCTTTTTAAAAACAAAGCTTTTTTTAGCAGGTATTATTCTGACTTTTCTTCTCATATCAATTGAGATATGGTATATATGGAGTGATTATAACACTTTTTTAAATGTAATATCAGTTACCTCTGAAGAACTTCGTCTTCAGGAACTGAGCCGTATTATAACAGATCTTCAGGAAAATACCGGCAGAGCAGTTTTTATGTTTTCAGTAACACATAATAGAAAATGGAAAGAGGAATACAAAAATTGCAAACGTGACCTTGACGTAAATATAAAAGAATTTATAGAACTTTCTGAAAGTAATGAAGAACTGCAGATAAATAAATCCCTGAAAGAATTAGAAAAAATAGAAGAAGATGCATTTAACCTGATAAGTGAGAATAAAATCTTAGAAGGACAGAACAGACTACTTGGCGTGGAATATATTAGAAATAAAGCCCTTTATATAGAAGCCATACAAAAAAGTATAATAAGTACGATGCAAAATCGTATAGATAAAGGGAAAACTTCCTTTCGCAGAAAAATCTCTCAGGATATTATAATGTCTTTAATCAGTCTCATAATTCTCATCGCTGCATGGGCTGCTGTAATAATAAGGCTCAAAAAACAGTTAGATGCCTATGAGAGATCTGAAAAAGCTCTGCTGGAAAGTGAAGAGAGATACCGTGCCATAGGTGAATTAATACCTTTTGGAGTATGGGTTTTCAGCCCTTCAGGAAGTGTTATATATCTGAGTGATAGTTTTCGTAAATTACTCGGTATGAGCCTTGAGGAATCCAGAAAGACTGGCTGGCTTGAAAGGGTTCAGAAAGAAGAAGCAGAAAAGATATATTCCAAGTGGAAAGAATGTGTTAAAACCAATTCTCTCTGGGATGAAGTATTCCATATAAAAGATGTACAGGGACAGGAATATGCCATTTTAAGCAGAGGTGTTCCCATAAGAGATAAAAATGGAAATATAACCTCATGGGTAGGAATGAACCTGGATATTACTGCAAGAGAAAAAATGGAAATGGAACTTAGGAAATCAAAAGAAGATCTGGAAAAAAGAGTGGAAGAAAGAACACTTGAACTGAAATCGGCAAATGAAAAATTAAAAGAAGAAATTTCTGTAAGAAAAAAAGCTGAAGAAGAACTGGATAAAAGAAAAAAAGAAGTTGAAGAAATCAACATGGAACTTGTTGGAAAAAATGATGAACTGAATGAATTTGCCTCCATGGTAAGCCAGGATTTACGGGAACCTCTCAGAAGACTTATATCTACAAGCAATCAACTGGAACATAAATTACAGAATAGTTCTGCAGAGGAAGGAGCATCATATATTAAATCAATTTCTTCTGTGGCAAGAGGTATGGAATTATTCATTCAGGATTTACTGACTCTCTGTAAAGCAGGTAAAGACGGCCTGAGATATGAACTTTTTTCCCTTGATGAATGTGTTGAACAGGCTCTCTATTCTCTATCTGTAAGGATTGAAGAAACAAAAGCTCAGATTAAAAGAGACTCATTACCTGATGTCTTCGGCGACAGAATGCTTCTTACCCATTTATATCAAAATCTTATTGAAAATGCCATAAATTATGTAGACAGAGACTTCCCTTTAATAGAATTAACTGTTGAAAAAATAGATAAGGGCCTTGTACTGGGAGTAAAAGACAATGGAACAGGGATAGAAAAAGATTATATTGAGACTATTTTTAAACCGGGAAAAAGAGAAAATGCTCATGAATTATTCTGCAGGACAGGAGTGGGACTTGGAATTGCCCGTAAAGCAGTTGAACAGCATGGAGGAAAAATCTGGGTTGAATCAGAAGGAGGTAAAGGGGCTCATTTTAAGTTTACACTGGGATGAGTTCAGTAAGCAGTTACCAGTTACCAGTGATCGGTAATAAATTGTCCTACTGGTCACTGATAACTGATCACTGTATTACTGTAGAAGGCACTATCTTCATCTTTCCATCTTCATACATGGTATAACCTGCATAGGGCCTTCCGTTACTATCAAATAAATCTTTCTCTTCAAGTTTCTTTACAGAAGGATCTACAAATTTTATTCTGCCCTCTTTTATAAGATTTTTTAAACGATTTTTCGTATGTTCCATATTATCTCTGTCAATAGATCTGGAAGATAGAGAACATACCTCTCCATTACTATCAGACATAATATTCACACCGCCTGTTATCTCCACTATGGCACCGTCAAATATACCATAGTCATTTCCACTGAGAGTCACTTCCTGAGTAAAGGTAAGATCAATCAGATTACTTCCGTCTTTATTGTTCTCTGCCTTTTCTATTTTCAACGGAATATCTTCGGAAATTCCCGTTAACTCTCTATTCCTGTAAATAAAATCACATATACTTTCCCTGCTTGATGGATTTATAAATTTACTGCCTCTCAATTCCTGGAGATTATCTTTATCTTCGAAGAGAATCCATCTCTTTTCAAAAACATCTTTCAGTATATGTTTATATTTCCCTTTTTCTTCCAGTTGATCTGCTTTAATCATACCTTTTGCAAGATCCTTATAGGTGGCTTCACTGGGAGGACAGAGTTCAATACCTTTCAGAAGAAGTTTATCACAGATATCACTCATTTTCATCAGGGCTTCTTTACTTCCCATTCCTTCTGAGACATATTTTTGATAAACCTTATCCATAATATCATAGACTGCTCCAAGGAAAAGCTGACCGAAAACATGGGCTTCCCCTGTAAGTTCATCTTCCTGCTGCATCTGTGGCAATAAATAGGGATTACTGTAGGTGTAACTGTTTATTGCACTCCTTATAAAGGGTTTTCCCATAGCATTCTGTCCGAACTGTTCTCCTATACCGGATATGAGATTTTCTTTTCTAAAATTTCCCCCTGTTTGTTTAAGAAATAATTCACAGTTCTTATCTTCCCTGAAACAGGCCAGCATAGTTCTTATATCACTGAAGGCTTCATGGAGTGCTTCTGTTTCAATATTCCATCCTATAAATTTCGGCTTCATACCATCCAGGAGAGCGTGATTTGTTTCATGAGAACCTGTTTCAAAGGATTTACCTGTATGTATAATCTCACCTGTCTTTTTATTTTTAAAATGGAAAAAATTAAGAGTTCCGTCTTTTTTATTATAGAAAGCATTGGCCATTACACCTTTATCCGGATGGATGATTATCTTTTCCCGTCCGAAAGACCATGGTATCTTTTTACCGAGAGATTTTTCTGCCGTCTTTATGGTCTTATCTGCAGTAACAAAGAGATGAACATTTATAAATTCTGCTTCTTCAGGAGAATAAATAAAATTGCCGTCACTTTTTGGTTTTACATCACCATCTGTATCTATTCTATCATTGTCAGGGCCAGGTGTAATATTATTCCCGGAGATTTTTGTCAGAACCGGTTCTGTAACGGAAGGGTCCTGGGGATAATAACTGGCAGTTATGTCTTTCTCTGAACCTAAAGATACTCTGTCCTGTAAAGAGTTATGACCGGTTTTAACCTTACGTCCTTTAGCATGAGATGAAATATTATTAAATTTTGCTTCTATTTTCATAATTATAAATTCTCCTTTAAAACAGGTAAATTTCTGATGCGTAAAGCTGCATCTTCTAACACTATAATTGCCCCTTCAATTAATGATTTTTCAACATCAGACCATAGACTTATCAACTTATTGCAAAGATTATCTGGATGACTGTTACGAAGACGAAAAATAATAACAGATGGTTCTTTATCACCTGAGAAAGCCAGTAAATGTCCATAATCAAGGTCATGGGTAATGATTATTTCTCTATTAGTCCTGGCCTCTATAATGATCTCCATATCACTGGACTTTGCTTTTCCAATATCTCTGACATGACGGTATGTATGTCCCATAAATTCCAGTCTTTTACCAACTGCACGGGGAACATTCATATTTAACAGAAACTTCATTAAACAGCAGACCTTTCCAACACAGGAATAAATCTTTCTTCCATCATACATGAGGCATAACCCAGAGCCTGATATATATCCTCTTTTTCCAGTTCAGGCCACTCTATCAGAACCTCATCCACTGTCATACCGGAACTCAAGTAGCTCAATATTGAAGATACAGGTATTCTAAATCCGCGAATACATGGTTTTCCGAAACATTTATCTGATTCTATAGTAATTCGGTTAAATTTATAATGATATATTTCCATAATTAACTTCTCCATTTAGTAAAATTATAGCATAAATATCTTAAAAAATACAATAAAATAGTTTGTAAAAAAGGTTTTTATAAAATTTTAAATTATTTTTTTATAAAATGGAATAAAATTAAAATTGCTTCGACTAATAGTTTGTTCGAAAAAGTAAAGTAATTTAAGAGTATAGGAATTTTCATTTTTTAAGGGTTAAGGGTTATGGGTTTCGGGTGTTGGGTGTTGGGTTAAAAAGATTAACAACCCAAAACCCAAAACCTAAAACCCAACACCCATAAATTATCCGGATAATCCACGTAATATCGTGACGAGTAACGCGTGACACGTCACGAGAAACAGATAAAATCAATCCAGACTTCAATTCAATAAATATTTTAAGGAGGAATTTACTATGTTTAGAAATAGTGTAATATTATGGACACTTATAATGACATTTTTCAGTATAATTTTAATACAGGGTTATAATAATAAAAAATCTATGGCGTCAAACCAGGGGCAGACTGTTATTTTAGAGACCACACCAACTCCGGTTCAAATTGTCGAACCGGTTCAGGTTCCACAGAGACCAGTTACTGCTGTATCACAGGAAGAACTGAAAAAATATAAAGTGTACCGTCAGGTAATAGATAAGACTGCAGGCATGATATGTGATGCTTCTGTAAGGCACCTTGTTCAAAAATACGGTCTTAATATTCAGAGTTTAACATGGGAAGACACAGGACGTTTTAAGGGATCATCTGTGGGGCCGAATATAAGCGATATGACTATACAGGTACAGCAGGTTTATCCCGGAAGCGAGAACTATAATTCTACCTGTATGCCTGTTATAAGATATGATAATTTTTCAGATAAGACAGCAGATATTTCGCCTGATCAATTTTATCTCCTCGTAGGAAACGAAAATGGCCAGTCACTGAAAGCTATTACACTTAAAGAATTCCTTAAAGATGTGACAAAATACCTCCATAATCCGAAAGGATGGAAAAACCAGAATACTTCACTCCTTGCAAAGAGAGACAGCCATGTTCTCGTAAGTGCCCAGGCATGTTTCCTCCCTGTGCCGGAAGACGGAAAATCAAAATTCAATCCCTTTCTTTTCAACTATCAGTCCTATGGAAATGACCCTGCAGTTCTTACCATACTTGCCACAAGAGAAGGTACAAGTGTGTCAACAGGAGGACAGTGCATATTCTTCAACCAGAACGGAGAAAGGGCAGCTTTTACAGGACAGAGACTCAGTGATTTTCAGGAAGAAGTAAAAGAGGGGCAGGGAGATGATAACAATATGGTAGAAGCAAACGGAGAAGGGGGACTCAATATGGTTCTCCTTATACAGGTGCCTCTTAAACAGAAGAATATTCAGAGATATAATACAGGTTTTAGCTGTGAACAGGCTGTTTCAACCTGTGACAATGAATGTAAATCAAAAAGTAATGTAGAATCTGCAGTCATAGGCCACGGCGAACTGGAAGGACCCTATACTGAAATTGCTAATCTTGATATAGAAAGAGACGAAAAGTTTCCGATACGTGTGACAGTACAGTATTATAAGGCCACAAGTAACGGAGTTGTATCGGAAGAAGATATAAAAGACATAAGGGCACAGATTGATAAAACCTATTCACAGGCAGACTATGTTGGAAGCCTTGTTGTAGAAGGTTTTACAGAAAGACCGACAGAATATACCGGTTCAAAAGAGGAACATTCCGGCTGGTGGCATTATTATAACAGAAAAAGTAAATAGTGAGTGGTGAGTAGTGAGTGAGAAATTCACTCACTACTCACTTTGTCTTGTACCGGACTTTTCCTGTTAATCCCATAAATCCCAGAAATCCCCGTCTTTTTTCCCATAAGAATAAAAATACCAAAGAAAAAATCCCAGTGTAAAGTAAAATCTTCTTCACTCTTCCCGGATCATAGTAAAAATTAACTTTATGATTGCCCTTTAAAATTTTCACTCCTGTGAAATATGGAGAAACCTGGATTTTATCTGCTTCTTTACCGTCTACCGTAACATGCCAGTTCGGATGGTATGTCATTTTAAAAAGGAGATAACATTCTTTTTCTGCAACAACATGGGCTTCATATTTAAATCCGTCTGTAAAAACGGAAAGTATTTTTCCTCTCTCACCTGTGAAAGGATAATCTCCGTTAAAAATGTTTTCAGAGAAAAGATTTTTCTCTTTTTGATTTTCAATAAAAGTAATTCTGTCTTTCATTACAATTGTTCTTTTAAAATCAGAAGGATTCAGAGTGTTCTCAAAATCAATTGCCATATGCTGTCCTTTATCTACATAATTACTCCTGAGCCACATCAGATTTGCAACCCATACGCTATTTTTATTTCCCTTTACAAGAACCGGCACATCTATAAGATCAAAATAACCTGTATCTTTTATGTGTCTTAAAGAATATTTACCCTTTTTCTCTATCTCAGCAGCAAAAGGCGGAAATTTCATATTTGGGTCACAGAGGACATATCCGATATTAAAAAGTCTGTAATGGGAATATCTGCTTTCATCAAAAAAACACTGAATATCTGCATTGAGAGACCAGGTAAAAGGAAGATAGCTGAGAGCATTTATTTTATTTACAGGAAGCATGGAATAAACCTGCACGCTTCCCACTTTTAAACCATTACCCCAGCTGGCTCTCAGTCCCGGATATACCCTCACATAATCTAAATTTTTCATTGATTTCATCACTGAAGAAAAATCCGGAACATCCTGAGATAATTTAGTTTCACCATCTTTTATCCAGTAAAGATTGTCCCTGGAATAATTAAACCTGTTATAAAAAGCAGGTAAAAGTATTAAAAAAGTTAATAAAATACTGATAAAAAGACGGTTCCTGTTTTTTAAATAATCTATTTTCTGCCATAACCAGGCGAGTCCAATACCGAAGAGCATTACAGAGCCAAGGTCAAAAATATTTATAACCCTGTGGATATGAAGGCTTTCTCCCATAGGGAAGAGGATTTTAATAAATTCTCCCCAGAAAGGTTTACCGAAAAAGGTAAGAAAACCGAATAAAAATACAAACCATGCAGTTCTGTAATGTTCTCTGTTTCTGGAAAGGGAAATTAAAAAACCTGCCAGAGCCAGTATGGTCAGAACAGGAAACCTTTTATTATCCAGAAGCTCACCGTTAAAGAATTTCTTTAATACCAGTTCCATTCCGTAGGAATACCATTTCCAGTAAGGATCATAGACACTCTGTGAGTGATATTCTCTGTGTAGGAAAAAAGGTATAAGTATATGCATAAGGACAAGGAAGCTGAAAAGTGCTATGACAGAGAGATTTTTAAATTTATAGAATATTTTTTTCTTTTCAGGAACGGTAAAAATTATATAAAAAGACAGTAGTGACACTATATATCCGAAGAAAAAATGACAGAGAAAATCAAAACAGAGAAAGAACACTGCCCTGAAGTAGCCTTTTCCTGTATTGATACACCGGTAAACTTCTCCCAGGGCAAGAGGCATAACATACATACCGCAGAGCTGGCTGAACATGCCAAAACCCACCCATATATAACTTTCCCATTCCCATCCGTAAAGGCAGTTTGTAGAGAGAAGGGAAACTGTAAGACCTGACAGTGATGCTTCAAGAGGTGTAAAATCAAGTTTTCTCAGGCCAAGATATATAGAAACTGGAAATGTGGAAAGGAGTAAATACTGAATGATTTTAAAAAGAGTAAAAAGGTCAACACTTTTACCAAGGACATAATAAATGATTACTACGAGAAAATGAGGTAAAAACTGGTAATAATGAAATACGGGAAATCCCATAAGCCAGTAAGGAACCCAGCAGTCCCAGAAAGTTTCTCCTGATTTAATTGCATCATGCATCCTGAGAACGAGTCCGTAATGAAAAACGTTATCATTCAGATCAGGAGTGATATGTGAGATTTCAGGAAACAGACAGTAGAGATTGAAAGAGACTGATAAAATCAGAAACAGCACAGGAATGAATCGTGACGCGTAACGGGTGACGCGTGACGGGTTAAGGGCAGATTTTTCATTACGATTATTTATAAAGTTTCCCATTACTCCATATGGCATGGTCGTTATTTATGCCGTCTCCTCCGTCTGTAACTACAAGATCCATAACATCTTTCCCAGAAACAGGAATTTCAACATGCAAAGGTTCGTCCCATCCATGAATTAAAGGACTCGTGTAAACTTCTTTTCCGTCAAGAATTACTTTAAATACAACAGTCCCTTTATTTCCTGCTTCCTGTCCTATACCTGCATCAAATTTAAAATATGTGTAATTTTTATTTAATACATAGGTTACAGTGGAATTGGAATGGGTGGCAAGACCGTAATCATAAGGATAAAATTTTATAAATATTCTCTCTCCGTCCAGATTTGTATCTTTATGTAATTTACCCCAGTCCTGAGAAGCTTTTAATTCCTGAAGGTGGCTTATATAGATTTCTTTTTTAAAATGATACATATTGCCTGCAAGAATATAAATAAAAAAGAAAATTACCGCAGGGATAATCAGACGGAAAGTAAGATGAATAAAACAATGTTTAAAACAGAGATAAAGAGAGAGAAAATTTTTGTGTCAATCACATCAAAAAAATAAAAGCCGTTTGCAGGATAGATCCATTGTAAAACCAGAAGAATATTAAAAAAGACATTAATTGATAAAATGGAATATAACATTTTATATTTGAAATTTTTTACAAATAACAGGGCCAGTAACAGTATAACAGGGAAAATATATCTTTCATGCATTCTGGTCAGGACCAGGAAAAAGGCAAATACAGTCAGTACAATACATTCTATAAGATAATCTTCTTTTTCTTCTTTATAAAAAACACTGAAAATCATAATAAAAAATAAAGAAAAAAGTATAATCCCTGCTTTTTTATATGTAAGAATTCCCAGAATAGAAGTATAGTCTGAACCGGTCATTCCCTGGCCTTTTGCTACAATCCACCAGA
>Ga0351971_1032_pt1 | contig 28070 bp, 23 predicted proteins | sample BONcelFGM3001F11_FD_206746 | JGI IMG/M metagenome (GOLD analysis project Ga0351971, IMG submission 206746) | Enriched cells from coal bed in the Powder River Basin, Montana, United States - BONCAT cells FGM rep2 HSBNCT.FGM.300.1.F11 ...
ACAAGATCAGGCTGTCGGCTGTCCGCATGCTGAAAACGGCTCTGCACAACAAGGAAATCGATTTGCTGCGGCCGCTTAATGAAACGGAAACCATGCAGATCCTGTCCGGGCTCGTCAAGCAGAGAAAGGACTCCATCGAACAGTTTGCCAAGGGTGGCCGCCAGGATCTGGTGGAAAAGGAAGAAGCGGAATTAAAGATTCTTCAGGAATTCATGCCTGCGCAGATGTCCGATGAAGACGTGGAAGGGATCATCAGGAAAGCGATCGCTGAAGTGGGCGCCGTTTCCGTCAAGGATATGGGAAAGGTCATGAAGGTGCTGATGCCGCAGATCACCGGGAAGGCAGATGGAAAGGCCGCCGGTGAAAAAGTGAAGGCACTGTTATCACAATAAGGGCTTTATCCATAAGCGTTGAATTATCTTGAATCAGGCAAGGCAATCATTCGTGCGTTTTGATGACAGTAAGATTGAAGAAATTAAAAGCAGGGTGGACATTGTCGAGCTTGCCTCCGAATATCTGACTTTAAAAAAGGCAGGCAGGAATTATCTGGGCCTTTGTCCTTTTCATCAGGAGAAGACCCCGTCCTTCACCGTTAACCGTGAAAAACAAATTTTCTATTGTTTCGGTTGCGGAGAAGGGGGGAATGTCATCACTCTGCTGATGAAGATTGCCAATAAAAGTTTTCCCGAAGCCATCAAACATCTCGCGGAAAAAACAGGTGTTATCCTGCCGGCACGGACCATGAGCAGAGAAGGCCGGGAAAAAGAGAGCCTGCATGATGAGATCATCAGTTTGAATTTGAGGGCGGCTCAGCATTATACGCGGATTCTGGCGTCCGGGGCAGGAAAAACTGCCCGTGATTACCTGCAGAAGAGGGCGGTAACTGAAGAAACCGTCCGGCAATTCCGCCTGGGGTTTGTGCCGGATACGTGGCGGTCGCTGGCGGATAGTCTGGAGAGCAGCGGGTTATCGCTGAAATTGGCTGAACAGGCGGGACTCGTCATTGCCGGCAAAGAGGGAAGCTATTACGATCGTTTTCGCGGTCGATTAATGTTCCCGATAGAAAATATCTTCGGGGAAATCATTGCCTTTGGCGGCCGGATTCTGAGAGAAGGCGAACCCAAGTATCTCAACTCGCCGGAATCGCCGGTTTATATCAAAGGCAAAAACCTGTACGGGCTGCAGAAAGCCAGGGAGTCGATTCGGGAGAAGGGCTTTTGTCTGATTGTCGAGGGGTATTTCGACGCCATATCGCTCTGGAACGCCGGTGTGCAAAACGTGGTGGCCACCCTCGGCACGGCGCTCACGCGCGACCACCTGGAGCTCCTGCGGCGGTATACTCAGGATGTCGTGGCGCTGTTCGACCCCGATGCGGCCGGACGAAAGGCGCTGGATCGTTCCCTGGAGCTGTTTCTCGGAGCGAACATGCACGCCCGGGCTTTAATTCTTCCCGGAGGAGATGATCCGGATGACTTTGTTAAGAAATACGGCCGGGAAAAACTGGAGGAATTGATTGCGGTTGCGCCGTCCATCAGCGATTACTATATTGATAACGTTCTGGGGGATGGAAAGACTTTCGAAGAAAGCCGTGACCTGGTGAAGACCGCCATGGAATTCGTCAATAAAATCAATGATGAAATAGAAAAAAATCTTTTTATCAAGCGCATTGCGGAAAGACTGGGTATTGACCAGGCGTTATTAAAAAGGGAAATTCATCATAAAGATGTGGGCCACAAGCCCGCCGCGGTTAAACCAAAACAGGGTATTCGACCAGGCTTGAATCCTCTGGAACTGAATCTGATACGGCTTGTCCTGGAGTATCCCGAGAAAGCTTTCCAGATAGAAGATGAAAAAATATTGGACTTTTTTATGGAGCCCCGGCTTAAGGATCTGGGAGAAAAAATCGCGCAGACTTACAAATTACTCGGATATATTGACATTAATGTTATTCTGTCGTCCGATGAAGACAAACCCCTTCGGGAAACGATTTATAAATTAAGTATTGAGGCGCCGTCAACCGATGATAATATGGTGGAACGCAATTTTTCCGATAATATCCGGAGAATCAAAGAAAAGTGGTACAAAGAACAAAAGCGTCTGATTCAGCTTAGATTAAGGCAAGCGGAAGAAAACGGCGACGGAGAACTGACTCACAAACTGACTTATGAGAAGCAGGATTTGTTGAGAAAAGAAAAAGAATTACATTAACAAATAATGAAATTTGGGGGATGCCAGATGGCTAAAGAAATACCATCCGATGAATTTAAGAAATTACTTTCGCTGGGAGCGGAAAAAGGCTTTTTAACCTATGACGATGTCAATGACATGTTGCCGCCCGATGTCAACTCTTCGGACCAGATCGATGATATCATCATGCTGTTCGGTGAGAAAAATATCGATATTATCGATACCGAACAGGGGGAGAAGCTGGTGGTTAAAAAGCCGGTTGAGGATGTCTTGCCGTCAAAATTTGTGGAGGCCCTCACGCTGGTGCCCGGAGCGGGCAAGACCGGTGATCCGGTCAAGATGTATTTACGCGAAATGGGGCTCGTATCACTTTTGAGCCGCGAAGGCGAGGTGGAGATCGCCAAAAAAATTGAAGAAGGCGCCCGTGAAACCATGTGGGCGATTTTCAGCTTGACCGTTTCCATTGCTGAAGTACTGAGCATCGGCGAGAAACTGGAATCCGGAGAGATTCGCGTCAAGAATGTCGTGGATAATATCGAAGACGAAGAAGGGTTCATGGAGGAGGATGAGCATAAGGACCGCGTGCTTCGGTTGATTAGCCGTATCAGGCTTTTTAACGAACGCAATGAGGTCTTGAGGGAAAAGCTCAAGTCTAAAACCCTCAAACCCAAGCAGCGGGAAACGCTGACTGCGGAGCTGGAAAAAAATACAAAGAATATTATCACGCTTTGCCGCAAAATCCGCTTCAGTAAAAAGCAGATGCATCGGTTTGTTGCCCGGCTGAGATTCTTCACCGATGAGATAGAAAGATCCGAACGGGTGATCAATCAGTTCAAAAAGGAATCGGGTTTAACGCTGACGCAAATGGAAAAAGCCTGGTCTCAAATGAAGAAATCCAAGCCCGACGAGAAACAGGCGGCGAAAGCTGCGAAGGTTTCCATCGATTGGCTGCACCGAAGCCATGATGCCATCACGGAAGCGCAAAAGCGTATCAAGCACATCTCCAAGGACGTTGGTATCCCGACAGCCACCTTAAAGAATGTTGTCGAGTCGATTGAGGAAGGCGAGGCCAAGGCGGAAATTGCTAAAAGAAAGCTGGTGGAAGCCAATCTTCGTCTGGTTGTCAGCATTGCCAAGAAATATACCAACCGCGGGCTGCAGTTTCTGGATTTGATTCAGGAAGGCAACATCGGGTTGATGAAGGCCGTGGATAAGTTTGAATACCAGCGCGGCTATAAATTTTCCACCTACGCGACATGGTGGATTCGTCAGGCCATCACGCGCGCCATCGCCGATCAGGCGCGGACAATCCGGATCCCCGTCCATATGATTGAAACGATCAATAAACTGATCCGGACGTCGCGTTATCTGGTGCAGGAACTGGGCCGCGAACCGACCCCGGAGGAAATCGCCAATAAGATGGAATACCCGCTGGAGAAGGTTCGCAAGGTTCTTAAGATCGCCAAGGAGCCCATCTCCCTGGAAACGCCGATCGGGGAGGAAGAAGACAGCCACCTGGGTGATTTTATCGAGGATAAGAAGATCATGTCTCCGTCGGAAGCCACCATCAGCATGGATCTGGCGGATCAGACGCGCAAAATCCTGGCCACCCTTACGCCGCGTGAGGAGAAGGTTCTGAGAATGCGTTTTGGGATCAGCGACCGCCTGGGCGCTGTTGGTCTGGAGGAAAGTGCGCCGGTGGATATTGTGGAATCAGATACAGAAGAACCGGAGACGATCGAAGAAGAGCCGTCAAAGAAAACAAAGGGTTTATCTAAGAAGCGCGCGGCAAAATAGTATTGACAAGCGCCCGATTTGGGTATATTTCAACGAACCTCGATGCCGGTTTGATCCGCACAGATTCCGGATTTGTAGACGGTGAAAGATCCTGGTTGCCGTCGCCGCACGGGCGGCCGATGTAAAGAAGCCGCAGATGGAATGAATAAGGGCGGGCCTATAGCTCAATTGGTAGAGCCACCGGCTCATAACCGGTAGGTCCCTGGTTCGATCCCAGGTGGGCCCACCAAATTTTGTAGTAATGGAATTTTAGGGATGAATAGAAAAAAGCGATTTTCACAAGCAAGGAGTTGTTGCGACGCTGCCGTTGACGTCATGGCCGTGAAAAGACGATTTCAACCGTCATGTCACGGCACAGAACGTAAGATACGATAAGGTTATCTGAAAATGCACCCTCAAAAGGTGCATTTTTTTTTAGTTCGACTCAAATTTCAGAAGCGAAGCGCGCTGAAATTTGCTAGTCGAACTTATCCCGCAAAGCGAAGCGGCGCGGGGTTAGTTCCACGAATAGGAGAAGCGAAGCGCGCTGAAATTTGTTAGTCGAACTTATCCCGCAGAGCGAAGCGGCGCGGGGTTAGTTCCACGAATAGGAGAAGCGAAGCGCGCTGAAATTTGTTAGTCGAACTTATCCCGCAAAGCAAAGCTGAAGCGGCGTTAGTTCTACCACTTGGAGAAGCGAAGCGAGTTGAAATTTGCTAGTCGAACTTATCCCGCGAAGCAAAGCGAAGCGGGGTTAGTGACAGCGTTTCAAGGATGAAATAGATTGCGGCGAAATTCATCGCCATTATTAAAGGAGAAGATGTTTGAAAGAAAGATTATCATTATTGGTCAGCCTGCAGGAATGTGATTCGCAATTGGTCAAGCTTTCGACCAAAAAAATTAAGCTTCCCGAAAAGGTTGGCAAGATGGAGGAAGACTTTCAGCTTTATAAGGAAAATGTCGAGCAGAATAAGCGAAAGCACGATGAACTCAAAGCCAAGCGGGCCGAATGTGAAGCCAGGATCAAGAAGCTCAATGACGGGGTGACGAAAACCAAAGAAAGGCTGCTTGAAGTTAAGAACAATAAAGAATATCAGGCCATGCTCAAGGAAAACGAAACGGCGGAGAAGTCCCGGGGGGATATTGAAACGCAGATTATTGCGCTGATGGATGAAATGGATAAACTCTCCGTGCTCGTGAAGAAAGATGAGGAGACTCTGAATCAGGCCACCATCAAACACAACGAGGAAAAGAAGATCATCGAGGACGATCTGAGTGCCGTCGATGCGGATACGGCCATTTGGAAAGAAAAACGGAAGGAGCTGCAGGAGAGCATTCCGGCGGATCTTCTGGTATGGTACGAAAAAGTGAAAAAGCGTAATGGTGGAGTGGGTGTGACTTCCGTATGGAAAGCCGTCTGCAGCGGTTGCCAAATGAAAATACCGCCTCAGATGTATAACGAACTTCAGCGGTCCAATGAATTGCTCAGTTGTCCCAACTGCAACCGGATCATGTATTTTCAAAATCAGGAAAAATCTGAGTAGGTTTTAATGGAAGAAAGAACGGTAAAGCTGTTCAGTGACGGCGCGTGCCGGGGCAACCCCGGTATCGGGGGCGCCGGTGCGGTGATCACGGATGAAGCGGATAACATCCTTTGGGAAGGCAGCGAATACCTGGCGCACTGCACGAATAATATAGCGGAATATAAAGCGTTGATTCTGGGATTAAAAGGCGCGCTGTCCAGGGGATTCCATAGGCTCGACGTCTTTCTGGATTCGGAGCTGCTGGCCAATCAGATTAACGGGTCATACAAAGTAAAAAATGAGACTCTGAAAATCCTGATGCAGGAAGTCCGCAGCCTGCTTTCTTCCTTTCAAACGGTTCAGGTCAGACACGTGCTCCGCTGTCACAATGCAAAAGCGGATAAACTGGCTAATTCGGCCATTGACGCACATCAGAAGATTCCTTGAACTAAATTCAAATCAATTGTAAGCTGTATTTCAGGCCGGAGAAGATCAGATGGTCGCGGGCGAATGCAGATTCGCCGGAGGAAAGTCCGAGCTCCGCAGGGCAGGATGGTCGCTAACGGCGACTGGGGGTGACCCTAAGGAAAGTGCCACAGAAAATATACCGCCCGCCGCAAGGCCGGGTAAGGGTGAAATGGCGAGGTAAGAGCTCACCGCTTTTCCGGTGACGGAAAAGGCATGGTAAACCCCATCCGGAGCAAGACCAAATAGGAGAACGTTTAAGGGCGGCCCGCCTGATGTTCTCGGGTAGTGTCGCTAGAGGCGTAAGGCAACTTACGTCCCAGATGAATGATCATCGCCGCGCGGAGGGTAACCGAACCGCGGAACAGAACTCGGCTTATGATCTTCTCCCGTGCCTGTTTACGAAAAAATCAGCCAGAGCGTAGCGGTCGGCTGGATTGCCTGTGTTAAAAGGATTTTTATTATTTAGGAAATCAACTCAAACTATACAGGAATTAAAATACGAGCAACAAGTATTAAAAAACCAACAAAAATTGCTATGAAGAACGTCAGCATTACCGCTTTAGTTCTGCTTAAATTTTTATAAAATGCTACAGTACGTGGAGAATGCTTTTTTAGATACATCAGCACTCTAGCTTTTTTTTGACATAATCCATGAAAATAGAAAAACCCCAAAATAATCCATACAGAAAAATGGTTGTTGCTATTAGAAATATCGTTTCCATGTGCACTTATTATTATCCAACTTTTATCAATTTATAAACCCAGTCCTCTCTTCTTTGCTTCCTTGTATAGCCTCCAGATGCAGAGGCCGACGGCCAGAAAAAAAGAAGCCAGCATGAAATTCGGTGTCGTCCCCAGGAATTCATCTACGAGATAACCCAGATAGAGGAACAAAAAAGAGGATAAGACCATCGCCAGTCCCCAGGCGGACAGAACCAAAATGCCGTTGAATTGGCTGAACTGCTGTCGGGTTACCCTGGGGTTTTCTTTCGGCATATCGATTGTCTCTTTCTCTGTCCTGACTCGGGAGCCCGTCTGTCTGATTCAGGTGAAGAAAAGGGTCCTCTTTGTTATAAAGGATGATGACCGGCGGGCCGCACACAAAAAACGACGCGTCGATGCCGGATAGGCTTTGCGCAAATTGATGAGTTGCCTATTGGAAGATCGATCTTCTGTTTGCAGTTATCCAATTTCCAGCCGGTGTTAGACTTGAATGAAGTTAATAAACCTTTTCAGCAGATCTAATCCCGGCTCCGAAAATACCGCTATCAGAATGAGGAAAAGGACAAAGACAACAATGAGTTCATAGTTTTTTACTTTTGGATATTTTCTTTTGATGAAGAGGAGAATAATGATCCCGGCAATCAGAATAATGACGTGCAGGAACGGAAAAAGGTTCGGGATAAATTCCATTTCGTTCTCCTTTTGCTGAAGTTCGTCTTCATAATTAAGAAAAATGTCAGGGTTGTCAAGGCAAATAAAAAAGGCCGAATCGAAATTCGGCCTTTTTGTTGATGTTGTGGAAAGTTAATCCCGCTCACGCGGGACGAGCGTTAATCCCCTGTCGCTTGCTGCGAAATAAAGATGTTCATTTCATACCTCGACAGCTTGTGGCGAGGTGGTTGATTTATTTGTCATCCTCATCGTCTTCGTTGAAGACCGACAAGTCGCCTTCAGAACCTTCCGGAATATCCGACCGCAAGGAACGGCTGATACCGCGAACCAGGATCAGCATAATGAAGAACAGAATAACCATGGCTACGATCAGAACCAGAATAACGGTCGCCGTCCATGCCTTAGATTCCTTCTCAATGTTCTTCGTTACCTTCAGGGCCTCTTCGTTATATTTTTCAACTTCCAAACCGAGGCCGATCCATCCAAAGCCGGTGGGCTCGGGAAGATTCGACGCATAAAACTTGATCGGCGCGTAAGCAACGAACTTTGTGTTTCCGCCAAATTTATACATTAAGATTCCCGTTTTTCCCTCGGAAGCTTCCTTCGTGACCTTAAAGATATTGGGATCGAGAAAGCCCAGCTGGAACAGGTTCAGCGCTTCGTCGCCCTTCTTTGCCAACTCTGTTGCATTTTGAGCCGTCACGGTAGGAATCGTTGTCCCATCATGGTTGAGTCCGACGATATGGAAATCAGCGGGATGGCAAATTACAAAACCGCGATTGTCTACCATGTATGCATAATTGCCGGTCTTGGCGTCTGTTTCAAATACTCTCTCCGCCTGCGTCGGAACCAGTTGATCGGTAAACTGAGCAAGGTGACGATAATCCATGGACAGCACGATTATCCCCGCAAAGCCGTTTTGATCGAATACCGGTGTGGCAAAACGGACGACTCCGGAAAAGCGTTCTCCTTTTTCAAATGCCGCCTTATTTACATACCAGCCGGTAGCAGGCGATACGTAGATTTCGCCTTTTTTCAGATCCTTCGTTTTGGCAAAGTAAGTTTCTGATTTATACTCCGTATTGGCCGGATTACTGACATTGACGAGTTTTGCCGCCGGCACCGCCTGACCGTCAACGATTTTAATTTTTTCGTTGCCGTTTTTGTCGATCAGTGCCAGTTCTTTGTACAGCGGAATCAAGGTTTTTTGAACTTTGCCGTCACGTTTGACCCAGAGCGGCTTTTTATTTTCAGAAACAAACTGTTTGTATACGGCTTCTGACGAGGGAATGATGGTTGCGACCTGCACGTCTTTTTTGCATTCCATGAGGAAACTGGCAACTTCATTTGCTGTATTGACCGCTCTCGCTTTGATATCTTCCTGAGATTTGGCATCGAGAACGTTAACAGCCCTCTCTTTTATGGTAACCCCTAGTTTGAACATTCCGTTAGCGATTAAAAACGCCATCAGTGATAAGGGGATTACAATAAGCAGGAAGAATACACCTGCGATAGGTAATGACTTCTTATCCTTTTTAGTTTCTGGCATTATGAGTTCCCCCTAACCTTTCTTGATGTTAAAGTTAATTGATTAAGCATTAACCCAAAAAGAAAGCCTTGAAGGGGTTGGCGTACAATAAGATCAGAGCGATAACCAGAGCGTAAATAGCGATGGATTCGGCCATGGCCATACCAACGAGCATCACCATCATGATTTTGCCCTGAACACCGGGATTTCTTCCGACAGCCTGGCATGCGCCGTTTGCGGCATTACCAATACCGGCACCGGCGCCGATTGCACCGAGACCGATGGCCAGACCCGCGCCGATCATGGCGCCGACTGCGAAAATGACTTTAATGTAGGATTCGCCGCCAACCGGGATGGCATCCGCTGCAAAGGCTAACTGGCTCGTGAGCAGCAATGCTGCCGCCGATGTTAAGACTGTTAAAACTGCTTTTCCTGATTTACGTGACATTATTTGTCTCCTTTCCTGACATGTTTTTTATTTTTATTTCCAATTGCATAGCATACTTCTCGATGCCCGGCAAAGAGGAATTAACTCCCATGTCGTTCGGCCGACGTTGTTGCACGAGATGTGCCATTGCTCTAATCTAAGCGGCTTATTTTCAGAAAGCGGCTCCCCGCGGCCGGGTGAAAAAAAAAGATTACTTAATTTATTGAGATTTCATCAGTTCGATTTTTGATCAGAGCGTCAAAAAAAATGAACAACGATGAATTCATTTTCTTCAATTGGACGCCGACAGGTGAAAATTATGACTCCCGGTTTAATGTTTTGTTCAATCGCCTGCCATAAAACATTCAATGGGTCTGTGCAGCCGGTGCAATTCATGTTTAGTTCAAGCCGATGAAGTCCTCTTATATTTCAGTTGAAATTTTGAGACAATCTCGTTACGATCAAACCGGACAAGAAATCAACCACCTCGCTGCAAGCCGTCGAGGTATGAAATGAACGTAATTATTTCGCAGCAAGCTGCGGAGAATTAACGCTCGTCCCGCGTGAGCGGGATTAAATCTACAAAATATCAGCGATTCATATATAAAGGACTATCATGCAGGAACTCTTGACCGTCATCGCGTATCCAACCGTCTGGCTTATTTGTTCTTACCTTTTAAACATTGAAAGTGGTCTGGCCAAGCTGCTCATATCGTTGACGGCGGCAATCCTGGTTTATGTTTTATTCGGCATTATGCGCACTCATAAAGAAAATAATAAGGAAAACGAAGATTAGGTGATTTGGCTCAAAAAGGCATACAGGTTACTCCGTCAGGCATTGAGTATTCGTATCTGGTTGGCCAGTATTGTCGTTATTCTGCTCATCCTCCTGCTTGCCTTGACGGTGAACCATGCCCGCGAAAAGGAAATGGCGGATTTGTTCAGCCGTCAGCAATTGGCCTCCGCCCAGAACGCCGCCGCCCGAATCACGGAAATCCTTGCGCAGGTCGAACGAAATATCGTCCTGTTTTCCTACTTTGATCCGGAAGGGAAAAAACTGACCCAGGAAGATTATCGGGAAATCGAGGGGCTGTATTCCGTCTGGGGCAAAACGATCGATGCGGTTCTGGTATTCGATGCGGGTGAAAAGATCAGAAGGATTCTTCCTCAGGGCGCTCTGCCCAGCGTTGATCTGACCAGCCATTTCAGAACATTGAAAAGACAGCAGAGACAATACTTGAATCTGGCGTTATCGGACAAGCTGCCCGGAGAGTCTGAGGTCCTGAAGAAAGATTGGTACCTCATCTGGGGTTACCCTGTCTGGCATGAGGATAATGTTTTTGCAGGTGCCTGGATGGTCTCCTTTTCTCTGACCGAGCTCGTCGGTGCGGGTGAAAGACAAGTCCGGGATAATCAACTGGGCGATCTCTGGCTGATCAATGAACAGGGACAGGTGCTGCTGCATCCCGATGCCTCTTACATCGGTAAGAATATCAGTGACCTTGTCAAAAATGATCAGGAAAGCGGATTGGCGCTTCCTTCCGACCGTGTTCGTTACCTGAATTCAAAAATTCTCCAGAATAATAACAAAATACAGAGAAGCGTTATCGCCTATCATCCGCTGCAGATTGCCGGCTACACCTGGTATGTCATGGTGTCGGCTCCGTACAGCCGTGTCATTGCCCCTGTACGCACCACCTTTATTTATACACTGTTCAGCGCACTGGTGCTGATCCTGGTCCTGGTCATCGTCGGCATCTTTTTCGCTTTTCGTGAAGGCAAAAGACTGAGGATGAGAGAAGAGCAGGAAAGGCTCAAAGAGCGTGAAGCCTGGCAGGAAAAGCTGCTTCGCGAGAAGAAGACGATCGACGGCATTATTGAAGGTTCTCCCATTCCCAGCTTTGTTATTAATAAAGAGCATCGTGTGATTCTCTGGAACAGGGCCTGCGAGGAATTGACGGGATGCTCCGCAAAGGACATGCTGGGCACCGACGAACATTACAAATCTTTTTATTCTCTTAAACGCCCGATGGTCGTCGATCTGATCGTCGATAACGATATTGACGCACTCAATAAATTCTATGGTTCGAAACGCGTGAAGAAATCGGATAAGGTTCTAAACGCTTACGAGGCCTATGACCATTTTGAAAACCTGGGTGGTCTGAGCCGCTATATGTACTTTCTGGCAGCGCCGATTTATGACGAGGAAGGCAACATCATAGCGGCGATGGAAACCCTGCAGGATGTTTCGCGCGAGGAGGAACTCACGCGCAGCCTCAGGGAGTATGCAGAAACCCTTCAGAATGAACTGGCGGAAAATATCGAACTGAGACGCGAGATCGAAGGGCTGTATAACTATTTGCAATCGATCGTGAACAGCCTTCCGGACAAAATCTATGAAGTGGACAAGGACGGCATTGTAAATTTCATCAGCCGGGGACTGAAAAAAACGCAGACCGAATTCAGAGGGAAACATTTCCTGGAGTTTGTCGCGCCTGAAGATGAGGCTTTCGTCACGTCGAAATGGGAGGATGCCAAGAGAGGAATATTTACACCCTACGAAATTGAGGCGACTGCCCAGGACGGCCGCAAGGTCAATATCATGGTGACCACAGCCCCCGTTCTCGGTACGGACCATTATATTCTTGTTCAGCGAGATATTACCGAATTCAAGAATCTCGAAAAGAAACTCTACAACAGCCAGAAACTGGCGGCGCTCGGCCAGCTGTCGGCCGGCATCGCCCATGAAGTGCGCAATCCGCTTTCCTCCATTAAAATGAGCCTGCAGATCCTGGAGAAGCGCATGAATCCGGAGGGCAATGATCTGAAGCGGTTTAAAATTGCCCAGAAGGAAGTGGAGCACCTCGAAGAGCTGGTTAATAATGTCCTCGTTTTTGCCAAACCGGTGGAACCCAGGATAGCATCGACGGATCTTGCGAAAGTTCTGGAACAGGCGATTACCCTGTCCGAAAAAATTCTTCACGACAAGCAAATTGAAATTAAACTCGAAGCCGGGGATATTCCGCTGGTCAATGTGGATGCCGCAATGATCACGGATGCGTTTGTGAATGTCATCCGCAATGCAGCCGAGGCTACGGAAGAGAAAGGTTATATCCGCATTTACGCCCGCAGCATCGGCAGCCAGCCGCCTTCGGTTCTGGTTGTGGTGGAAGACAACGGCTGCGGTATTGACGAGGCGGATATGCCTCACCTGTTTAATCCTTTCTTTACAAAGAAGAAATATGGTACAGGACTCGGGCTTTCGCAGGTTATGAAGATTGTGGAAGTGCATCAGGGAAAACTCGAAATTATCAGTGAAAAAGATAAAGGGACGAAAGTTTGCATTACGCTGCCCAGCAGCGAACTGCGACACATCCCGGGAGAGTAAATAATCTTAAACGGATCCAGGTCCAAGACATCCGTTCGAATGGCGAAGGTTACGACTATGGCGAGTATTCTGGTTATTGATGACGATGCATCGATTGTGGAGACGCTGGACCTGTACTTAACGGAAGAAGGATACTCCGTCCGGACTGCCCTGACCGGAACCGATGGGCTGAATAAATATGTTCAGGAACCTTCGGACGTGGTGATCCTGGATATCCGCCTGCCGGATGTCGACGGGTTTTCCGTTCTCGAGGACCTGAAAGAAGAAAACGAAAACGCCAAAGTCATCATGATTACCGCCTTCCATGACATGGAGACAACCATCAATGCCATGAAGGGCGGTGCCTTCGACTACATCCATAAGCCCGTCAATGTAGATGAACTGGACCTGGCGATCAAGAAGGCGCTGAAGTCGCTGGAGATGGAGAAAAAAATCGACGGCCTGCTCATGGAGCCGTCCCGCAATTTCCGGGTCGGAGACATCATCGGGACCGGCAATGAGATGCGGGAGATTTTCAAGACGATCGGCATCGTCTCTAAAAGCCGCACCACCGTCCTTATTCAGGGCGAGAGCGGTACGGGCAAGGAACTCATCGCCAAGGTGATCCATAACAACACCTCGCCGGATGAACCCTTTATTGCCGTGAACTGCTCGGCGATCGTGGAGACTCTTCTGGAATCCGAACTGTTCGGTCATGAAAAAGGATCGTTTACGGGGGCCGTCGCCCGAAAACTGGGCAAATTTGAATTGGCCCGGTTTGGAACTGTATTTCTTGATGAAATCAGTGAAATGTCCGTCAACCTGCAGGCCAAGCTGCTGCGCGTTTTGCAGGAAATGGAATTCGAGCGCGTCGGGGGGAAGGATCGGGTGAAAGTAAATGCCCGCATCATGGCCGCGACGAATAAAGATTTAAAACTGATGGTTAAAGAAGGCAAATTCCGTGATGATCTCTATTACCGTCTGAATATTGTTGCCATTAATCTGCCGCCCCTGCGCACGCGCCGCCAGGACATCCCGCCGTTGATTGACTATCTGCTTTCCAAGATTAATCTGGATCTGCATAAAAAGGTTGTCGGTGTTTCCGGTGAAATGATGGAAAAATTTATGACCTATGACTGGCCGGGTAACATCCGCGAACTGGAGAATCTGTTGGTGAGGGCTTGCGTTGTCGCCAAAGGCCAGGTGCTGGGCGTCGGTGATTTCCCGGAATTGGGCAGAGATTATCCATCGATTGGGGCGCGAAAAGATGAAACAGCGGATGTATTCATGCCCGATGAGCCGGGTAAATTTTTGACCCTTGATCAGGTTGAAGAACGCTACATTCGTAAAATCATCAAGGAAACGGATAAGAATAAAGGTGAAATCTGCGAAACACTCGGCATTTCCCGACCGACCTTCGAACGTAAACTGGAAAAGTATGGGATAACTTTTGAGAAGGAATGAGGGGGCTGTTGAAAAACGCTCATCTGCTGCGTTCCGCGGCGCCCTTCGTCACTGCGGCGTATGAATATACGCCTCATTCCTCAGGGCTTGCGCGCCTTGCATCTGAACATTTTTGAACAGCCCTAAGTTTATCATTCCAGCTTGTTATTTTATATAACGAAGGCGGGAATCCGGTTAGCACTATTCAATGAATGTCTGTAAATTAATTGATGATTGTGGAAGGTATCTATGGATTTCACAGATGATGTTAGTAATTATTTCCGAAGAAGCAGAGATCCAAAACTTATAAATGATGGAAAAAAAAAGACCGAAAAAGTGACATTTGCACCTAGTTCAAAGTTAAAAGAATTTCTTAACGATATGGCGTCCTTTCTTGGTGTGACTGCGGCAGAGTTGGTGTATAGGTACGTAGTGGAAGGATTAAGAAATGATGTCATGCTTTATGCGTGTCCGCACCCCCATTTAGATGAAAGTGTTTGTGAATCACTTAAAAAAGCAATAAAACGAATGTGATTTACTAGTGCCGATTAGCCATCTCAAGGAAACATGTATTTGGGAAACGAATGAAAATTCGGGCTGTTCAAAAGCGTTCAGATGCAAGGCGCGCGAGTATCGTGGAGCGAGGCCTACTTTCGTAGGTCGCAGCGATGCGAACGGAGCGCAACGCCGCAGATGGACGGTTTTCAACAGCCCTTGAGGAAATTATGAAAATTATTAGTGCCGAATTTGTTAAAAGCGCCGTCTGGCCGGCCCAGTATCCACCTGGGACGATGCCGGAGATCGCCTTTGTGGGGCGGTCCAATGTCGGGAAGTCATCGCTGATGAATACGCTGGTCGGGCGGAAGAAACTGGCCAAAACCAGCAATACGCCGGGACGAACCCAGCTCATCAATTTTTTTGTCATCAATGAATCAATTTCCCTTGTTGATTTGCCTGGTTACGGTTTTGCCAAGGTGGCCCAGTCGGTTAAAAAAGACTGGGGCGATATGATGGAAACGTATTTGCGCGAACGTCCGAATCTGACCATGGTCATCTCTATTTTGGATATCCGCCGCGATCCCAATCCGGACGACTTATCCCTTCATGAGTGGCTCAATCACTATCGGATTCCTTACGTTGTCGTCTTGACCAAGACGGATAAATTATCGAATAATCAGGCTATTGCGAGAAAGCGGCTCATCGAGAAGGCTCTGGGTGCGACGGTCCATCAAAGAGCTCTCCTTTTTTCGGCTAAAACGCAAAGAGGAAAGGAAGAGCTTTGGCAGATTCTCGAAAATCATCTGAATTCGCTTGGAAAACAATGATATGCACTTGATTGAAAAAGAAAGGTCGTTTTTCGGTTTCCTTCGGAAGAACTCAATATTTTAAATTCAGGAATAAATCCGGCTTAAGGTATTAATTTTATTTTGAAGAATGTCCAGAACGATAATCAAAATATTATGAACGATGGTCAAGCATTTATATTAATTAATTCAATTGTTTGTACGCTAAATTGTAGATAAATTCATCTTCTGCCCTTGACACAATGCATAAAGTATGTTAGCGGACGAACGCTGGTCGGGGGATTTCCCGGGCAGTTTTTAAAACGAGCTTTTACATAAATTACGAGGTGTAATCACGTGATCAAAGATAACGAAAAAGTTGGTGCAGTAATGGTGGTTGGTTCGGGAATCGCCGGCATTCAGGCGTCCCTTGATTTGGCCAATTCCGGAATGAAAGTCTATCTCGTGGAAAACGGGATCAGCATCGGCGGCGTCATGGCCCAGTTGGATAAAACATTTCCCACGAATGACTGCTCAGCCTGTATCCTGTCGCCGAAACTGGTTGAAGTCGGCCGCCATCCGAATGTGACGATCAAAACAAGACGCACCGTAGAGTCTGTCGAAGGCGAACCGGGAAAATTCAAAGTCAAACTGACTTCCGCTCCCCGGTACATCGATCTGGACAAATGCACGGGCTGCGGCGACTGCGCTAAAGTCTGCCCGATTACCGTCAAGGCCGAATTCAACGGCAATTTGAGTGAAAGAAAGGCCGTATACCGGCACTTCCCGCAGGCTATTCCCAGCGGTTTTGCGATTGACAAGCTGGGCACGTCGCCCTGTAAAGCCAACTGTCCCACGCACATCAGCGTTCAGGGGTACGTGGCGCTCATCGCTGAAGGAAAATATAAAGAAGCCCTGCAGCTCATCAAGAAAGACAACCCGTTCCCCATCGTTTGCGGCCGGGTCTGCAACCATCCGTGCGAAACAGCCTGTATGCGCGGCAAAGTGGAAGAACCGATCGATATTATGCATCTGAAGCGCTTTGTTGCCGATCTGGACCTGAACAGTGACACGCGGTACCTTCCCGAAAAGAAGGAAAGCAAAGGCAAGAAAGTCGCCGTGGTCGGCGCCGGTCCTTCCGGCCTCACCTGTGCTTATTATCTGGCCATCGAAGGCTACGATGTGGAAGTATTTGAATCCCTGCCGGTAGCGGGCGGCTGGATGGCTGTCGGCATCCCCGAGTATCGTTTGCCCAAGAATGTGCTCAATGCGGAAATCAAAGTCATCGAGGACCTGGGTGTGAAGATTCACCTCAATACCCGGATCGGCAAAGACATTTCCTTCGATAAACTCAAAAATGATTACAGCGCGGTCTTCATCGGCTGCGGCACCATGAAGAGCAGCAAACTCAATATCCCCGGCGAAGACATGCAGGGCGTCGTTCATGGCGTTGACTACCTGATGAAAATCAACCTGGGCGAAAAAGTAAACCTGGGCGACCGGGTTGCCGTGATCGGTGGCGGTAACGTTGCCATGGACGCGGTCCGCACAGCGGTTCGCACCGGATCGAAAAATGTTTTCATCCTCTATCGCCGGACCCGTGCTGAAATGCCGGCCTCTCCCGAAGAAATCGAAGAAGCGATTGAAGAAGGAATTGAAATGAAATTCCTCGTTGCCCCCAAGCGAGTCGTGGGCAAGGATGGAAAAGTCACCGGCATCGAATGCACGCGCATGGAGCTGGGCGAACCGGATAAAAGCGGCCGCCGCCGCCCCATTGAAATCAAGGGTTCCGAATTCATCGTCGAGTGCGATGCCATCGTTCCGGCCATCGGCCAGGAAGCCGATTTGTCCTTCATCACGAAGGAAAGCGGCGTTTCGATCAATAAATGGAATAACGTCGATTATGATGCGATTACTTACGCAACAAATATCTCCGGCGTGTTCTCCGGCGGTGATGTGGTCACCGGACCGCAGACCGTCGTAAAAGCCGTTTTCTCCGGCAAGGAAGCAGCCAAGTCCATTGACCTGTATCTGCAGGGCGCTGATATGAAGGCCGGCCGCGAAAAAGACTGGACCAAGGATCTGGCGGATAAGGCAGATGTCTCCGGCCTGCCCAAAGTTCCCCGTGAAAAATATCCGAACATGAAGCCGGAAGAACGCAGAACCAGCTTCCAGGAAGTGGGCATTGGTTTTTCGGAGGCGCAGGCGATTGCGGAAGCAAATCGCTGTCTGGCCTGCGGTATTTGCTCCGAGTGTTATCAGTGCGTGGACGCCTGTATCGCCAAGGCCATTGACCACGACATGAAAGTTGAAGAAGAAACGATCGAAGTCGGCGCCGTCATCGCGTCGGCCGGCTTTGAAATCTTTGACGCCAGCAAGCGCGGTGAATATGGCTACGGCATATACAAGAACGTGGTTACTGCACTTCAATTTGAACGTATTCTGTCCGCTTCCGGTCCTTTCTTCGGACACGTCCAGCGGATTTCCGACGGGAAGGAACCGAAGAAGGTTGCTTTTATTCAATGTGTCGGCTCCCGCGATGTGTCCTGCGACAACAGCTGGTGTTCATCGGTTTGCTGCATGTACGCGACCAAGGAAGCGATCATCGGCAAGGAGCACGCCAAAGGGCTCGAACCCACGATTTTCTACATGGACATCCGCGCCCACGGCAAGGATTTCGACCGGTTTGTCAACCGCGCCAAAGACGAATACGGCATCCGTTACATCCGTTCCATACCGTCCGCCATTAAAGAAATGCAGCAGACCAATAATCTGCTCATCAAGTATGTCAATCAGGATGGCAGCTTCACCGAGGAAGAATTCGACATGGTCGTTCTTTCCGTCGGCCTCATGCCGCCTAAAGATGCTAAAAAGTTGTCCGCCAGCCTCGGCATTGAGCTTGAGGAACACGGGTTCTGCAAAACGTCTCTGGAAAATCCCGTGCAAACTTCGCGCCCCGGTGTCTTTGTCTGCGGTGCCTTCGGCGGACCGAAAGACATTCCGGAAACCGTTATGGAAGCCTCGGCTGCCGCCGCCTGCGCGGAAGGGCTCCTGGCTTCGAAGCGCGGCACAATGATTACCCCGGCGGATAATCCGGAAGAAAAAGACCTGCGCGGTCAGGGCGTGCGCACCGGCGTGTTTGTCTGCCACTGCGGCATCAACATCGGTGGTGTCGTCAATGTGCCCGAAGTCCGGGACTATGCCGCCACGCTGCCCACTGTCGTTTACACGGCCGACAATCTCTTCACCTGCTCACAGGATACCGCTGTAAAAATGGCGGAAGTCATCAAAGAAAAAGATCTGACCCGCGTGGTCGTCGCATCCTGCTCGCCCCGTACGCACGAAGGGCTTTTCCAGGAAAACTGCGAGAAGGCCGGGTTGAACCGTTACCTGTTCGAGATGGCCAACATCCGTGACCAGAACTCCTGGGTGCATATGCATGAACCGGAAAAAGCCACCCAGAAAGCCAAAGACCTGCTGCGTATGGCTGTCGCCAAGGCTCAGTATCTGAAACCGTTGAAACCCGGTCAGCTGTCCGTCAACCATCAGGCGTTGATCATCGGCGGCGGCCTGGCCGGCATGACCGCAGCTCTGTCACTCGCGGATCAGGGGTTTGCCTCCTTCCTCATTGAAAAGGAAGACAGACTGGGCGGCAATTACAATCACCTGTATAAGACCCTGGAGGGCCTCGATGCGCAGGCTCACCTGAAAGGCCTTCTCGACAAAATTTACAAGAACCCTTTAATCACCGTCGTCACCTCCGCCCATATCGAAAAGATTGACGGATTTATCGGCAATTACAAAACCACAGTAAAGGCCAAAGACGGCGAGAAAGTCTTTGAACACGGCATCGTGCTGGTAGCCACCGGCGCTTATGAAAACAAACCGAAAGAGTACCTCTTCGGTCAAAATGCAAAAGTCAAAAGCCAGCGCGAGCTGGAGACGATGATCTATGAGAAAGATGCGAAGCTGGCCTCGGCGAAGAACGTGGTGATGATTCAGTGCGTGGGAAGCCGCGATAAGGAAAGACCGTATTGCAGCCGCTACTGCTGCGGCGAGGCGATCAAGAACGCGCTCGAACTCAAAGCCGCTGATCCGTCCCGCGACATTACCATCCTTTACCGCGATATCCGCACCTTCGCGTTCAAGGAAGACTATTATAAGAAAGCCCGGGAAGCGAATATCAAATTCATCTCTTTTGAAGAGGATCGCAAACCGGAAGTGGTTGCGGCAGGCGATAAAGTCGAAGTTAGAGTATTTGACCCGATTCTCAATGAGGCGGTCAATCTGCCCGCGGATGTCGTAGCCTTGAGCATCGGTGTTGTGCCGAATCCGGAAAACGCGGCCATCGGCCAGATGCTGAAGATCCCCACCAATCAGGACGGTTTCTTCCTGGAAGCGCACGTTAAGCTGCGGCCGGTCGATTTCGCCACCGACGGTGTGTTCATGTGCGGTATGTCGCATTCGCCCAAGTATAGCGACGAGACCGTTACATCGGCCAACGCCGCCGTTTCGCGCGCCTGCCTGGTTCTGTCGCTCGATTTCATCGAGGCGGAGGGCAAAACGGCGTATGTCAACAAGGAACGCTGTTCGGCCTGCGGTCTGTGCGAGATCAACTGCCCCTACAGTGCAATTCGCGTAAACGTCGCTGAAGGTTGCGCCGAAGTGAACGCGGTTCTCTGCAAGGGCTGCGGAGTCTGCACGGCATCCTGCCGGATGAACGCCGTAGATTTGAACGGGTTCAATAACGAAGAAGTGCTGGCACAGATATTTAATTTAAATTAAGGTAACCGGCTCAAAAAGCCGCATTGCCGCTCGAAGGAGAATATATGGCTGAAAACTTAGCAAACAAGGAATGGGAACCGAAATTCGTTGCCATTGTCTGCAACTGGTGTACCTATGCGGGAGCCGATCTGGCGGGTATCAGCAGAATTCAATACCCGACCAACGTGCGCATCATCCGCGTTCCCTGCACGGGAAGAATCAATCCGTTTTATATCGTGAAAGCGCTGCAAAGCGGAGCCGACGGCGTTCTGGTCTCGGGTTGACACCCGGGTGAATGCCACTATATCTCAGGAAATCTGGTGGCGCGCCGCAAGTTTGCGGCGTTAAAAAGTTTCCTGAATTACATCGGTGTGGAAGGCGACAGAACCTTATTTACCTGGGTTTCCGCCTCCGAAGGTGACAGATGGGCACAGGTCATCAAAGGCGCTACAGAAAAAATCAAGGCACTGGGACCGGCCAATAAGCTGCTCAAGAAGATTGGTTAGTCTGATTAAAGAGAATAATACATAAACGGGGAAATCATCACTGTGGAAAACATCGAAACAAAATTGCGCGAAGAAGCAAAAAGGCTGCTTTTGGAAAAAAAGGCCGACGTGATCATCGGTTATGAAAAAGGCACTCTTCCGTTGACGGCGACGCCGTGTTTCATCACAACGCCGGAGGAAGCCGACAAGCTGGTCTGGAATAACCTCTGCACGCAGAACCTGGCCAAATTCGTCCATGATCTGGTCACGCAGCACAAGAATTCGCAGAAGCGCGTGAAGCCGGAAGACCGGAAGAAAAAAGTCGTCGGCGTCATCGCCCGCGGCTGCACCACCCGATCGCTCATCATTCACCTTCAGGAACGGCAGTATGAACGGGCGGACGTCCTGATTATCGGCGTTCCCTGCGAAGGTTACGTGGATGGCAAAGGTCTGAAAGGTAAGATCGGCGGCGCGGATATTCTGGAAGGGTCCATCGAAGGCGGCCAGATTAAAATGAAGACGTCCGACGGCGACAAAACTGTCGCGCTCAAAGACGTTCTGGCGGATTGTTGCGTGACCTGCCGTTTCAACAATCCCATCATTTCCGACGTCATGATCGGGTCGCAGGCCCCGGCGATGAATCCCGACGCCGAATACAACGACGTCAAAGAGTTTGAATCCAAGTCCATTGAAGAACGCTGGGCCTATTTTGTCAAGGAAATGGCCAAGTGTATGCGCTGTAACGCCTGCCGTCAGGCCTGTCCGTCCTGCTACTGCCCGGTCTGTTTTGTCGAACAGAGCCAGCCGCAGTGGGTCGGCATCGGCGAAGGCGAATCCGATACGGAGGTCTTCCAGTTCATGCGCCTGTACCATATGGTCGGCCGCTGCGTGGATTGCGGGTCCTGCGTCTCCGTCTGCCCGATGGGAGTCGATCTGAGGAAATTCCTGAAGAAGATCGACAAGGACTGCTTCGAATTCTTCGGAAACCGCGCGGGCTCCGACATGGAAGATATGCCGCCCCTGGGCAAGTATGATGAACAGCACGATAAAGGTGACTTTGTCTATAACCCGTAATTGTTTGAGATGATGGAGTTTACATGGAAACTTTTCTGGAAGAAGTAAACAAAAAAATTCATGGTGTACCGCTGCAGGCCTGTTATCACTGCCGGAAATGCTCGGCCGGCTGTCCCACGGCGCCGCACATGGAATATAACCCCAACAAGGTTATTAAAATGATACAGAACGGGCAGAAGGACAAAGTGCTGAATAGTTCAACGATCTGGCTTTGTCTGTCCTGCGAAACCTGCATCACCCGCTGCCCCAATAAGGTCGATATCGCCCGCATGATGGATGTGCTCCGTCAGATGGCGATTGAATCCGGCGTCGGCGCTCACGAGCCGAATGTCTTGAAGTTCCATGAGGCGTTTCTGGCCGGTATTAAACGCGGCGGCCGCATCAACGAACCGATGATGCTGGTGCAGTACAAGCTCAAATCCGGCGATTTCTTCTCGGATATGGGCGCGGGGCTGGATATGTTCCTGAAGGGCAAGATTGCCCTGATGTCTCCGAAAACAAAAGACATGAAGTCGGTTAAAAATATTTTTGAGAAAACGCAAAGCAAATGAAAATAACGCACCGGGCCGATCACGGTCTGACGCGCTGAAGTAACGAGTACAAAAGGAGGCTATTCTCTTGAAAGTTTCATATTATCCGGGCTGCTCGCTGCACGCGACGGGAAAAGAATATGACCAGTCCATGAAGGCTGTCAGTCGCGCCCTCGACATCGAACTCAAAGAAGTTGATGATTGGTCCTGCTGCGGGGCGTCTTCCGCACACAGCACCAATTTCGATTTGTCCATTGCACTTTCCGCACGCAACCTGATTGCGGCAGAGAAAGATGCGATGGATGTCATGGTGCCCTGCGCCGCCTGTTTCAACCGCTTTAAAATGGCCGAGCATCACTTAAAAGGCGACAAAGACCTCAAGGCAAAAATTGAAGGCGTTGTCGGCGCCAAGTACCAGGGCGGCATCGCGATCCGCAATCCCATTGATATCATCTACAATGAAATCGGTATCGATGCGCTGGCGGCCAAAGTGGTCAAGCCGCTCACAGGGCTGAAGCCGGTTTCATACTACGGTTGCCTGCTGCTTCGTCCGCCGGACGTCTGCGAGTTTGAAAATTATGAAAACCCCTTCATGCTCGATAAAATGATGGGAGCCATCGGCGCCGATGTGAAGAGCTGGTCCTACAAAACAGACTGCTGCGGCGGGTCGTTGTCCATCAGCAAGAGCGCCATCGTTGTCGATATGTGCGACAAACTGATGGGTGCCGCGCGGGAGGCAGGAGCCAATTGCGTTGTGACCGCCTGTCCGCTGTGTATGGCCAATCTGGATATGCGGCCGTCTGCCGGCATGAAGCTCCCGGTTTTCTATTTCACCGAACTGATTTCCCTGGCTTTGGGACTTCCCGGATCGACCGAGACGTTTAAATCGCACCTGACGGATCCTCAACTGCTTCTGAATCAGCTCAGGTTGATTTAATAAGTAAGCTGATAAAACCCGACGCTTTTGAAGTTGAAAAAGTTGGATAAAAAAATAAATTAGGGACAATTATGGAAAAACGTTTGATCAAAAAAGACACACTGGCAGGCATTGCCAAGAAAATGGCCGGAGATATGCTGGTTTGGGCGCCGGTAAAAAAGGAAGATAACGTTCTTTTTACACCCCTGGAAAATGACGGCGAACCGTTCTTCGCATATTTGAATTCCAAAAACGCGCCGAAGAATGTATTCTTTCCGCACACCGAAGCGATGCTGAAATTCACGCGCACACCGAAAGGGATGGAGTTTTCGGCGGAAGTAAACGCCTCCGGTGCGCAGGTGTTGTTCGGCGTGCGCCCCTGCGACGCCCACAGCTTCGCACTTCTGGACAAGCTCTTCGACCAGGAAAAATATAAGGATGCCTATTACGTAGCCAAACGGGAAAATACAACGGTGATCGCCATCGCCTGCGTGAAACCGCCTTATGCAAGCTGCTTCTGCACGTCGGTCGACGGTGAACCCGTCGGGTCGGAAGGAGCGGATATCCTGCTTACGGACATCGGCGGAGATTATCTTGTTGAATTCGTCACGCCCAAAGGGGAAAAGCTGGCCAAATATTTTGGTGAAACAAAGGCCGATGCCGCTCACGATGCCAGGAAAAATGAAATCGCGGCGAAGGCCAAAGAGGCCATCAAATCCAGGATTCCGGCCCATGAAGTGAAACCGATTCTGGACAAGAATTTTGACAACCCGTTCTGGAATACGATTCATGGCAAATGCCTGGCCTGCGGGACCTGCACCTATATGTGCCCCACCTGTCATTGCTTCGACATCAGCGATGAAGTCAAAGGGGCCGACGGCGTGCGCATCCGGTCCTGGGATTCCTGCATGTTTCCGCTCTTCACCAAGGAGACGTCGGGGCACAACCCGCGTCCCTCGCAGAAAGAAAGATGGCGTCAGCGCACCATGCACAAATTCAAGTACTATGTGGACAATTTTAATGCAATTGCCTGCGTCGGCTGCGGCCGCTGCGTGATGTCCTGTCCCGTGAATATTGATATTCGTAAAATTGTTGAAGATATTTCAAAATTATAAATTAGGGAGTTAGTAATGCAAAACCCGTATATACCCTATCCCGTTGTCGTGGATAAAATCATTACTGAGGTCGACACCAAAGACATCAAAACGTTTCGTTTCAAGTTTGTCAATCCCGAGGACGAACAGAAATACGCATACATCCCCGGCCAGTTTGGCGAGCTTTCCATTTACGGCAAGGGTGAATCGCCGATAGGCATCGCTTCATCGCCGACGCAAAAAGGATACGTCGAATTCACGGTGCAGAAAGCCGGTGTGGTCACCCAGGCGCTCCATGAGATGGAAGAAGGCACGATGATGGGACTGCGCGGCCCCCTGGGCAACTCCTGGCCGCTGGAATTCCTGGAAGGGAAGAACGTTGTGATCGTTGGCGGCGGTTTCGCTTTCACCACACTGCGGTCTTTGATTAATTATATGATCTTCGGCGACAACCGCAAACGCTTCGGCAACATCACCGTGATTTACGGTGCACGAAATCCCGGTTTGCTGCTTTACAAAGATGAACTGATTGAATGGCAGAAGCGCGACGACCTGAACATCAACGTGACCGTCGATAAAGGTGATGCGACTTGGAAGGGCAAGGAAGGTTTTGTCCCCGCAGTCTGTAAGGAAGTTGCGCCCAGCAAGGAAAACGCCGTGGCCGTTATCTGCGGTCCTCCGGTCATGATCCGGTTTACGCTGCCCGTATTTTTCGAACTGGGTTTTTCCAAAGAAAACATCATTACCTCTCTGGAAATGCGCATGAAGTGCGGTATCGGCAAATGCGGCCGCTGCAACGTCGGCAGTAAGTATGTCTGCAAGGACGGTCCGGTATTCTCTCTGGCGGAACTGGATAAGCTTACACCCGAATACTAGAAAAGACCCAATTCTTCAAAACAATGAGTTTTTAAAGGGAGCCCTTGGGTTCCCTTTTTTTTGAAGTCGCAAAGAGCGAGCCGCAGGTCGGCTTTGGAGAGATTAAAAGAATTTGATGTTTGGTTTTTTATGTGTTAGCAAAAACACAAATCAGAAGTTTCTGATTCAAAAATAACGGGAGAACGTGAATGTCACAAACAGTTACACCGTATCTGGAGATGTCGCAGGCGATCATGGAGGCCGGGGGCGAAGCGCTGAAGAAGTGCTATCAGTGCGGGACGTGCACCGGGACGTGTCCCTGGACGCCGATTACGCATTTCAACATTCGCAAGCTTGTGCGGTTTGGCCAGCTGGGTCTGGATGGTATCGAGGAGTTCATGTGGGGGTGCTCCACCTGCAAGTTCTGCGTGGACCGCTGTCCGCGGGGTGTGGAAATCATCGACGTCGTTACGGCCATTCGCAATGTTTACAGCGGCGGAGGAATGCTGCCGCAGAGCCTCAGGGCTTTTGTCGGGTCGCTCTCCGCGAGAGGCAATCCCTGGTCGGGCGATCAGGCCAAGCGCAACGACTGGGCCAAAGAAAAATATCCTCTGTACACACCGGATAAAGAGTATCTGTTCTGGAGCTGCTGCACGGTCTGTTACGACCCCCGGAACACCCGGCTGGCAAGAGCTACCGCCGAACTGTTGAATGCATCCGGCTTAAGCTGGGGGATGCCGTCCGTTGATGTCAACTGCTGTGGGGAGAGCCTGAAAAAGGTCGGTGACATGGAACTCTTTGAACGGTTGAAGGGCAATAACCGGCAATACTTTAAGGCACAGGGTGTTTCTAAAATCATCACCGTGTCGCCGCACTGCCTGGCGACTTTCAAGAAGGATTACGGCGAGGATTATGAGGTTCTTCACTTCAGCGAACTCATGGCGCAGCTTACGAAGGAGGGGAAACTGACGCCGAAGAAAAATTTCGGCGGCCTGAAAGTCACCTATCATGATCCGTGCTATCTGGGCCGGCACAGCGGCGTCTACGATGCACCGCGCGATGTTCTCCGGTCCCTGCCCGGCGTCGAGTTTGTCGAAATGGGCCGCAGCCGGGAGCAGAGCATGTGCTGCGGCGGCGGGGGCGGCGGATTGTGGATGGAAAAAGCCAAAGGCGAACGCCTGAGCGATTTGCGGATTGAAGAGGCGCTGGCCACCGGCGCGTCCGTCCTGGCAACGGCCTGTCCTTATTGTATCACCATGTTTGAAGACAGTGTCAGGACACTGAATGCTGATGATCAGATCAAAATAAAGGACGTGACGGAGCTTTTCCTGGAAAGTCTGGAGATCAGCATCGACGAACCGGTTGCAGATACGTGTGCCGTCGTGTCACCTTCAGGTGATTAGGTGGACAGATGATCATCTGAGGAGCCTCCAGGGTGATGTCAGCTGGTGTCATTTCGAAGGAGTCCCGACGACTGAGAAATCTTAGATTTCTCCCTGCGGTCTTGCCCCCAGCTTATGGGGATCGAAATGACATGTGGGAGGAATGGGATATCCGGTGTGTAAATTGAAAAAAACAGGATGTGATCATCCTGAAGCCAAATAGGGAGAAAGTATGAGCAGAATTGGTGTTTTTGTTTGCCACTGCGGTTTGAATATAGCCAAGACGGTTCGGGTGAGCGAACTGGCGCAGTTTGCGGCGACCCTGCCGGATGTCGTGGTCGCCAAGGACTACAAGTTCATGTGTTCCACGCCCGGGCAGGAAATGATTGCCAATGATATTAAACAATATAAACTGGACCGCATCATCGTGACCGCCTGTTCGCCCCTGATGCATGAACAAACGTTTCGCAAGGTTCTGGCGGCCTCCGGCCTCAATCAGTATCTTTTGACGATCGTCAATATCCGTGAGCAGGTTTCCTTACATTTTTTATGACGTCATAAAACGTCCCAGAGGCAAGGCGCGCGAGTATCGCGAAGTGAGGCCTACTTTTGTAGGCCGCAGTGACGCGAGACGATGTGCAACGCAGTATCTGGCCTTTTAATGATGCCATACCTAGAACTCCATGAGGCCTTCCATTTCTGCCAACACTTGGTCATTCGTGAAGTGTCTCGCAATAATCGCCGAGGACGGACAGACCGACGCGCAAAGACCGCAGCCTTTGCATAAGGCCTCGTTGATTTCGGAAACCCGCTTCTCGGCATTGTAGGACGGAGCGCCGTACGGACAGACACGCACACAGTTCTGACATCCCGAGCAGGATGCGGGGTTCACCATCGCGGTGGTTGCCTCCAGTTCCATTCTATCCTTGACCACGATCGTCAGCGCTTCCGCCGCCGCACCGTTGGCCTGCGCCACGGTGTCCGGGATGTCCTTCGGACTCTGGCAGACGCCGGCGATAAAGATGCCTTCGGACATCGTGGCGAGCGGCGCCAGCTTCGGATGCCGTTCCATGAAGAAGCCGTACTTGTCCGTGCTCAGATTAAAAAGCCTTGCAAGGTCTTTGGAATCGGCGCGCGGTTTCATGGCCGGCGACAGGACCACCATATCCACGGGCAGTTTAATGAACTTTCCCGTAATCGTATCTTCCGCTTCGACAATCAGACGCCCCGGTTCATCGGCGCTTTCGGCCACCCGTGCACCCTTGCCGCGGATGAACTTCACATCCTCTTCGATGATGCGGTTGTAAAATTCTTCATAGCCCTTGCCCGCAGCCCGCATGTCAATATAGAACTGATAAACGTCGGCGGAGGTCTTTTCCTTGAACAGGTGCGCAAATTTGAGCGAATACATGCAGCACACCCGGCTGCAGTGTTCATAGTTATTCTTGTCGCGGCTGCCGATGCAGTGCAGGATGGCGATGGCCTGGGGTTCTTTGCCGTCGCGCATTGTGACTTTGCCGCCGGTCGGACCCGCGGAGTTGAAGAGCCGCTCCACTTCCAGCGCATTATACAC
>Ga0351971_1034_pt1 | contig 27372 bp, 24 predicted proteins | sample BONcelFGM3001F11_FD_206746 | JGI IMG/M metagenome (GOLD analysis project Ga0351971, IMG submission 206746) | Enriched cells from coal bed in the Powder River Basin, Montana, United States - BONCAT cells FGM rep2 HSBNCT.FGM.300.1.F11 ...
TACGACGAAGCGGAGGGAGTGGGATTCGAACCCACGGTAGGGTTGCCCCTACAGAGGTTTTCAAGACCACCGCCTTAAACCGCTCGGCCATCCCTCCGAACATTGGTGCTTGACAAGCATTCTACCACGCGAGGAATTGCCGGTCAACGCCCGTTCTAGACGCGAAAATCGAGCAGACACCCGAACTGACAGCAATTTGACAGCAATCCGCTGTCGGGAGGTGTTCATGGCAACCGGAAGTGTGTACCAACGCAGCGATGGACGTTGGGCGGCATCGCTTATGGTGAACGGCAAGCGCAAGACCGTCTATGCGACCAGCAAAGCGGCAGCACGGCGCAAGCTGGCGGAATTACAGAGCGACGTTGGAAAAACGGGCATGATTGCCCAACCGGGCAAACGGACAGTCAACGACCTGCTAGACGCATGGCTTGAAACCGCCAGTTTACGCCCGACAACCCGCAACGGCTATGACAAGGTGCTGAATTGTCATGTTCGGCCCTCGTTAGGCCGCGCCCGTCTGTCTCAGCTTTCAAGTGACCAACTGCAACGACTCTACAGCGGCTTGGGAGGCCAGCGGACGCCAAGCAAGGTACATCGCATTTTGCATCGAGCGCTGTCACAGGCGGTTCTATGGGGCTGGCTGGCGACAAACCCGGCAGACCGAGTTGCGGCCCCGAAATACAATGCGCCACGCCGAACGCTCTGGACTGAGGAACAACTACAGATATTCTTGGCGGCTATCAACGGCCATCGCTATGAACCGCTTTGGATGCTGGCGCTCACGTCCGGGTTGCGCCAAGCTGAATTGCTCGGTCTGCAATGGGCGGACATCGGCCTTGAGAACGGCACGCTAGCGGTACGTAGGGGCTTGCATCGCGTGAAGGGGCAGACGATAGCCCAACCACCCAAGACGCGGGCCGGGGAACGTGTCATGACGCTGCCAGCGGCAACAATTCGCCTGCTGAAACAGTGGCGTTCTGAACAAGCAGCGGCGCGGTTGGCGGCAGGTGGTCACTGGCCCGCAGTAGACAGCGTGTTTACCAGCGTCAAAGGTGAACCGCTGTCACCCCATACTGCTGTTCATGCCTTACGCGGTGTCTGTAAGCGGCTTGGTCTGTCGCACATCGGCCATCATGGATTACGCCATTTACATGCGACGCTGCTGCTTGCAGAGGGCTTGCCCATTCCGGCAGTGTCGGCGCGCCTGGGCCATGCCAACCCACACATCACTATGACGGTCTATGCCCATGCCCTACCCGCACAGGACCAGCAAGCGACACAGGCCATTGAACGAGCGGTAGCCCATGAAACTGCAAAAATCGCGCGGTAGTGGTTGAATATCACTAGTGACAAATCACTAGTTCTATGTTATGATATTGCTAGTGACATATCACGAGTGAGTAGCGACTGATGCAACGGGAATGCCAGCACTGCGGAAAAAACTTCGAAGCCAAAAGCCGCGTGCATTCCTTTTGCTCCCACAAGTGCCAGTCCGCCAGCCTTCGCAGCACTGAATACCAGTGGGCGAAGGCGGCGGCGTTTCGCCGTGATGGTAATTGCTGTGTCGAGTGCGGCGCGACCGAGCATTTGCAGTGCCACCACATCATTCCGCGCAGCTTAGGCGGTGGGCATTCCCTCAACAATCTTCAAATTCTGTGCCGAACCTGCCATAGTCAAAAACATCGAAAGGGTTGGTATGAACGAGCTAGAGCTTTATCGGCAGCTTCGCCTATGGCTCGACCCCATCGGCTTATGCGCGTATCTGGGGCGGCGCACACAGCACGGCAAGCGGTGTGACCACACGTTCCGATACACCGAGGAATACATTGCCAAATACGCAGTAGAAGAAACTCAAGCGGCGGAAGTGGAGCGTATTCTGATTGAGTTTGGCGGCAACTGCGATTGCGAAGTCGGCTTGAATCTTTGCAGCCGACTGAGCGAATTGGGGGCAATTGCAGATATGGAGAATGAATAATGCCAACCTTAAAAGAGGTTCGCTTACAGGCTGGCCTTACGCAAGAGCAATTAGCGCAGCGTGCGGGTGTGTCGGCAAGCACAATTCATTTTCTTGAGCGCGGCGCGGGTCAACCGCGCTGGGAGACGTACCAATCGCTAAAGCAGGTACTGGGCGACGCTCTCGATGCTGTTGAATTTACTGTTGTGAAAGAAAAAAGGCGCAACTATCGTAAGCAAACATAGTCAATGGAATGGGCTAATTTTCAGAACTAACGTGCTATAGAAAGTGGAAATCGGAGTAGAATTATGTAACAAAAAGCCCTGGGTGCAACCAGGGCCTATAAGAAGGGTCCACGAACAAGTTGTCAGTGAGATTGTTGAGAAGAAAAGGTGAAGCCTCCGAAGCTATCCGGTAGGATAGCGGTCACCACAACCTAAGGAGGCTTCAGATGGATCATAACACAGCCAGGGTCGAAAGACTGGGCGAAGAACTGCTCAGGGCGTGGGACGAACCGAGTAGTCTGAGTGAAATGGAACAAAAGATCAGGCGTTGGGTGCTGTGGCTCGGGGGAGTGATGTTACGGTTGTGGTTAAAGTGGGAAGAAGGGCGCTATCCGCCGAAAGAGAAAGCATGCCCCCATTGCCAGGGGAAAGCCAGGTATCAGCGGCAGCGCGCCGGGACCCTGCATACGATGCTGGGGACCCTGGGATACCGTCGAGCGTACTACACCTGTGAACAGTGTCATCACGGACATTATCCCCTGGATGAACGGTTGGGGTTGCGTCCGAATCAGATGAGCGCGGAACTGGAACGTTTAGCGGGACTGGTGGGGGTGCAAACGGCGTTTGGGAAGGGCAGCCGACTGTTTGAAGAATTGACCTTCATCCGCTTGAGTGACCACAGTCTGGACAAAAGTGCTCAAACCTATGGGCGTGAGGTCGAACAACAGGAGCAGCAATGGCAGGCCGAAGCGGCCGACCAGGCCACCCAGTTGAAACGGAAACGTGAAGTGCGGCCGGTGCGGCGGCTGTACGGCGCTCTGGATGGGGCGCTGGTTCACCTGCGGGGTGACGGAGATAATCCCTGGCGCGAATTGAAGATCGGCGCGTGGTTTCAAGCCAAAGGCCAGTCGCCGCGCACCCCGGATGGCAAATGGCGCATCCAGGCGGAAAACATCACCTACTATGCCGACTTTTGTGAAGCCGCCACGTTTGGTCAATTGCTATGGGCGACGGGCTTGCAACGCCAGGCGGACCAGACGGTTGAACTGATTTTCATTGGCGATGGCGCGGCCTGGATTTGGCGTTTGGTCGAGGAATATTTCCCTCAGGCCATTCAAATCGTCGATTGGTTCCACGCCTGTGAGTATCTGACTAAAGTCGCTCAACACGCTTTTTCCGTTACCCAGGAGCGCCAAGCGTGGCTCACCGCCGTGCGCACCGCCTTATGGAAGGGCCAGTTGGACCGCGTGATTGAAGCCTGTCAGCCCTACGTTCAACCGCAACGGAAACCAGAGGATGATCCCGCTCAACAAGCGGTGACCTACTTTTCCAACAATCGTCAGCGCATGGATTATCCAACCTATCGCGCCAACGGCTATCAAATTGGCTCCGGGACGATTGAGAGTGCGGCCAAACAGATTGTTGCCCAACGCATGAAAGTCACGGGAGCTATTTGGAACCTCGAGAGTGCGCGCTTCGTTGCTAAAGCGCGGGCCGCCTTTTTATCCAACCAATGGCACCTGGTGGCAGCACGTCGGACTCACCTTGACCGAGCCGCCTGACAACTTGTTCGTGGACCCCTATAAGAACACCACGCGGCGGTGTTCTCAGTCACAGGTAGTCTACTACCGGACGCCTCCGCATGGCAAGACCTTGGAGGCGATTCATGTCCACCACACCGTACGAAGTATCATTTCACATCACGTCCTCGCCAGACGAATTCGCCACTTGGTTACAATCCCTTGTTGCTGAAAGCGCTGACCAGCCTTTACCAGTTAAGGGCGGTTTTCTATACGTCTTAATGCCGTTGCGGACTGCAAAACTCGGCAACAAAACCCTGCTAACCATTTCAACCGAATTCCGTGACGCCAGCGGAAGTATCAATTCGGCAAAACCCTCACTGACTTTCTCAGTCATTCCGGTTGGTGAGCATGGTCTAGACGTTCAAATGCGCGTTCTAGAAGACAGCGTTTTGTCATCCGATTTCTCGGAACACTTGATTAGCTCACTGTCTGCAAGGTGGCCCGATGACACAGAGAGAGACAGTGTATTCGCATTCAACTTCATGAGCCATGCAAAACTGAACGCCTCTAATGGCCTGCAAAGGGCGCATGGTGAAACCTTATTCATGCCGTCTGAAGTTAACGGCGGGGATATCGCTAGCCCGGCGACGGACGATAGGAAAGTTCTCTATCAAACAGAACCGTCTTTGGAGGATAGGAAACAAGCCAAGAAACTCAGTGTTAGGGCAGGTAGGTTTGTAGAGTGGAAGAAAATACGCTACTTACACCACCATGAACTGCTCACGTACGAGGAGATAGCACGTCGTTTAAGTGTCACAAAATCGAAGGTGAAGACGGATATGAGCGACATGAAAAAGGTCGGATTTTACGACCCAAAGGCGACCTAGAAGCAACCAAATCCTGACTCAAACATAGCCCCAACTTCTACCTGAAAACGCTTACTATCATAGTAGGCGTTTTTGTATCTAGAGGGCAATGAATGCAGCGAATCGGGGTGGCTCTGACAGACAGTGAGCGGGCGGCTCTTTGGAAGCTGGGCAGGCGGGAACGCCGCGACCCACGCGACCAGGCCGCTATTTTGATTCGCAAGGGCTTGGAGCATGAGGGGTTGATTGCAGACGAATTAGCCCCGGTTGCAGGCCAGCACGTCGCTTTGGAAGCTGATAGGAAGGATGCCGTATGACCACAAAAGAAAACCGCCCAAGCTGGGGTCAACAGCAGGGCGGCAACACTGGAAATAGCAGACGCTGTAACCGTAGCATAAACCGAACAGACGGTCAACCAGTGTACCGCGCCGACGGTAAGGCGGTCATTGGACGTACCAGCGGCGATACTTTCATTAAGTACGCGCACGGTTCAAAACATATGCTACTGAGGCCGAAAGGCTGGGCCAGCGATGTTGATGTGCTGAACGAAATCCGGGCGCGCGGCGTTGCCGTCTTCAAGGTAATCGACCGTGAAACGGGCATAACCTACACGGCTCGCCTCGCTGACTTCGACCGTTTCGGCGTGTCACTACAGCGGCAATACGGGCCACAGGTCTGCTTACCACTTGCCTATTGGAGCATCGACGGCGCGCCGCCAAGTGCGCCCGCATTGCGTCCAACGACGGATGACGACCCACCCACAGCACCGGGTTCGCAGAACGTTACTGTGAGGCAATTGGGCTTGTGGTAAGCGTTCAGATGGGCCGCGCGGTGTTGCAGACCACGCGGCCTGAACCAGCTCACTTGAGTGCGCTAGAGTGCGCCCAGGCGCTTCATGCCATCGGCCTGAACGTCTTCCCGCAACCGCTCGGCAGAAAAGAGGGCTGTGTATGGAAATTTATGCAGCATACCCGCTTGCGCACCGCCGACTTGTCAGAGGTATTCGCCGGGCGCTGTAATCTGGCGGTCATGGTTGGCCGAACTTCTGGCAACCTGTTCGTACTCGACTGCGAAACAGAAGCTGGCTTTGAGCGCGCGCTGTCAGCCCTGTCAGCGCGCGGCATACCGCTTTGGGCCGTCGCTACAGCGCGCGGCGGGCATGTCTATCTGCGTTCGGCAGATGGGCCGCTCAAAAGCATTGCAACCGGCAAGCTACCCGGTATGGAAGTCAGGGCGCAAAGCGGTTACGTGCTTGCCCCGCCGTCGATTCACCCTTCGGGCGCATTCTATGAATGGATTGCGCAGGAAGGCGACGCGCCGCCGCTTGTACATGCCCACGCTATCGACTTTCTGAAGGACGGCGACGGCCTGCCCATTGCGTTGGAAACAACGCGGCCAAAGCGCGCAAAGGATGGGCCGCGACTGCACCGCGCCACACTCGCATATTTAGCGAATGGCCGCTCACTAAGACACGAAGCGTTCCGCCGCGCCTGCAACAATTACCGCGACGTTGGGTATGACCGCGCGGCTATGGAGCGCGACCTTGTGCCGATTGCCAACGCATCAGGACTGCCGGAGCCGAACGACCCGCGCGCGCTTGAGCGGGTTATGGATTGGGCCATGACCCACATAACACCGAAGACCGCGACCTGGCCCCGCGCCACGCTGCCCGACCCCGGCGCAATGGATTGGCCCGGCAGAACCGCCCGCACCGACCGCGCGGTATTCGCGGCGCTGGTAGAGCGCGCGAAGCTCGGCACGCACACAACCGGCAGCTTTCGCGGCGCACAGCGTGAGTTAATGGCGCTGGCGGCTATTTCCGACTATCACACGCTGGGTAACGCGCTTGAGCGCCTGACGGCGCGCGGGCTGGTAGAGCGTGCTGGCACTGACCATGCGAGCAAGGCGACGCTGTGGCGGTGGGGTGATGCGGCGCGGGCTAGCGCGGTTGTTGAGACGGCGAAAACGCACGCAAACCACAGCACTGGGTCTTTCAATCGTGAAGATAGTAGTGCTGTGGATTACGCTCTGTTTACGCCCGCTGAACACCGCGTATTGGAAACCCTATGCAAGTCAACAACCCCTATGAAACCCGGCGCAATTGCGCAAAGCACGGGCCTCAGACTGCATCAGGTCAAACACGTACTGGGGCGTAAGGGCGCACTGCGAAAGACACAACAGGTGGTACGTGCTTCAGGCGGGTGGACGACTGGCATTCCTGACGAAATCGCAATGGCGACACTGCGCCAGCGTGCGGCGGACAAACAGGCGGCTATCCAGCAGCGCGGCGATGATGACCGCGCACGCGATGCCGCGCGGCGGCTCACACGCTGGCGTTATCGCCATGACCGGGCGAACTTCTGGGATTACAGAAGCTATGAGCTTGAGTTTTGAGCGCACGAATGACAAGCAATAAGTGTCGGCAATGTGTCGGTTTCTTCCCTCAGCGCCTAATGATTTCGGTAAAACGGAGCAATGTGCATGGGCGGATATGGTAGTAACCGCTGGGGTGGATGGTACACACCAAAAGCGACTGTCGAAAGCAGCATGACGCTCAGTGTTCGCCGCATCGTTGGGCCGATAATCCCGCGTAAAGTGTGGCGTGAGCGCATCAACTGGGCGGGCATCATTCTTTGGAGCCGCAACGGGAAACCGTCTGGAAGTTGCAGCTATACCCTGGTCTTTGAACATGATGGGCCTGTTTTAACCGTCAGCTACACGGTCACCGTAGGCGGTACAGCGACGCATGAACGGAACCCCATAAAGATGGTGTCAACAACTTGTCATTATGGCGGCGTGCGCTGGTGGTTTGCCTGCCCGACCTGCAAGCGTCGGGTTGGAACGGTACACCTTGCGCCGGGTGCGCGCCGCTTTGCCTGCCGCCGCTGCCATGACCTGACGTATGCGGCGCGGCAGGATAGGCGGCGGTATGGGGGGTATTTAGGCGTACTCGTGTCGCATCTAGACCGAGCGACGAAATTTGAGAAGATTTGTCGGAAGTTGAGGCGCGGTAAAGACCTTACACCACGCCAGTGGGCGTTTGTGAATGACGAGCTAGGATTGTGTGACTGATACCGTTGATTCGGAAATGTAACAAAGTCAAAACGGAATGACCGTCGTAACCCCGTTTTGCGCACACCGCTGCTATACTCGATTAATGAACTAGAAACCCCTTTATTGGCTGCGCCTCTGGCCCGGAAAACGTCATGCCACGCAATGAAGCCGAAACCATCGCCAAGCTTATTCTGCCCGCGCTGTATGCCAACGGCTGGACCGAAGACCACCTGCGCCGAGAAGAAAACGCGGGCGGCATTGACATTATCAAGGGGCAGGCGCAGCGAAGTCGCAAGCGCGCCGACCTGACCTTGCGTGTCAAAACCGCGCCCGATGCCCAGCCCCTCGCCGTGGCTCTGATTGAAGCAAAAGCCGAATCGCTGCCGCCGATGCACGGGCTTGACCAGGGCAAGCTGTACGCCGGGGCCAAACGGCTGAACGTGCCGTTTGTGTATGCAACCAACGGACACCGCTTTGTAGAATACGACCGCTCGAACGGGCAAACCAGCGCACCGCGCCCGATGGCGGAATTTCCATCACCCGGCGAACTGCGCACGCGCTATGAACAGTATCAGGGCTTTAAGCTGGATGAACCAGCCGCACGCCCGCTCGTCACGCGCTATGCGGGTGCTGAGGAAGGCGCGCGCCGCTACTATCAGGACGCGGCAATCCGTGCCGTTCTGGAAAAGCTGGCGCGCGGCGACAAGCGCGCATTGCTGACTCTGGCGACCGGCAGCGGCAAAACCCGCATCGCCGTCAACCTGCTCAAGCGTTTGGATGACGCCAAACAGCTTAAGCGGGCGCTGTTCGTGTGTGACCGTGACGAGCTGCGGACGCAGGCAATGGGCGCATTCATGCACGCTTTTGGCAATGACGCCGCGCCAGCCACCGGCAGCAACCCGCAGACAAACGCCCGCGTTGTCGTAGCGACCTATCAGACGCTCGACATTGCGACTGAAGAAGCAGACGCCAATTACCTGATAAAGAACTATCCGCCCGACTACTTTACGCACATTGTGATTGACGAGTGCCACCGTTCGGCGTGGGGCAAGTGGTCGCAGGTGCTAACGCGCAACCCCAACGCCGTGCAAATTGGCCTGACGGCCACGCCGCGCCAACTGAAGGTGAAAGGCGACATTGCCGACACGCCCGAAGTGATAGCCGACGCCGCCGTAACTGCCGACAACATCCGGCATTTTGGCGAGCCGGTCTACGAGTACGATATGGCCCAGGGTATCGCGGACGGCTATCTTGCCGCGTGCGAAATCCGCAAGGGCCGCGTTAGCATTGACCCACCGGGACTGACCCGCGATGAGGTGGGCGCGCTGCGTCCGGTGGACCCCATCACCGGGGAACTATTAAGCCCTGATGCCCTGCGGGAGCGCTACGAGAAGACGGCTTATGAGGATGAAATCCTGCTGCCTGACCGCGTGCGCGCCATGTGCGCGGACCTGTTCGCGTATTTGCTGGAAACAGGCACGCCAGAGCAAAAGACGATAATCTTCTGTGTGCGCGACGCTCACGCCGATGCGGTCGCCAGCACCATGAACAACCTGTATGCCGACTGGCAGCGCACGCAGGGTTTGCCGCGTGTGGAGCCGTATGCCTTCAAATGCACAGCGGCGGGCGGTGGTGACGCGCTGGCGGACCTGCGCGGCAGCAACCATTCCCACTTTGTTGCCGCGACGGTAGACCTGCTGAGTACGGGCGTTGACGTGCCCGCCGTGCGCAATATCGTTTTCTTCCGCTACGTGCGCTCCCCGATTGCCTTCTATCAGATGGTGGGGCGCGGGACGCGCATTGACATCCCGACCGAAAAGCTGATGTTTCGCATTTACGACTACACCGACGCCACCGACCTGTTTGGCGAGGACTTCGTTACAGCCGCGCCAGCCGAGCCGGGCGCGGAAAGCGACGGAAACGACGGCGAACGACCGGAACGCGCCCGCCTTTCGCAGGCCGAAGTCGAGGGCTTTGATGTGCGCGTGACCGAGGCCGGGCGTTACATCTTGACCAACGTGGACGGCAAAGCCATGCCGGTTGAAGTGGAAGTGTACAAGCAGGCGTTAGCCGAGCGGCTGGTAGCACAGGTGGCGACGCTGGACGCATTCCGCGAAAAGTGGATAGTGCCAGACGAACGGCAGGCGCTGCTTGACGCCCTGCCGGATGGGGAGCGGTCGGCGCGGCTGGTGCGGGTGCTGGATGACCGCGCCGCTTATGACCTGTTTGACGTGTTGGGCGAACTGGCCTATGGGCTGCACGGCGTGACCCGTGCTGAGCGTGTAGAGGCGTTTGAGTACAAACATGCCGACTGGTTGGCAACCCTGCCAGAGGATGCCCGCCGCACGATACTGGCGTTTGTGGCGCAGTTTGAAGACGACGGCACAGAGGCGCTAGAAAACGCGCAGATATTCCAGATTCCGGCGGTGAGGGCAGCGGGTGGGCTGCGTGCGCTCAGAGCCGTCTATCCCAACCCTGCCGATATTATTCTTGATGTGAGACGGAAAGTGTTTGTAGCGTGACCATAAGGCAGCGAATCGAGTGGCAAGAACAAAGGCTAGACCAAGTTTGCGATGTAAAGATAAAAACACGTCGGCCTGAGACTGAGCCTAATGCAGAGTTTACTTATGTGGACATAAGCAGCATTGATAACGTCTCAAAACGCATCACTCATCCTAAGCGCCTTTTGGGGAGCGAAGCGCCGAGCCGAGCGCGACAGGTGATTCGGGCGGGCGATGTTCTGGTAGCGACTACTCGCCCTAATCTCAACGCTGTGGCCCGCGTGTCACCTGAGCTAGACAATGAAATAGCTAGTACTGGGTTCTGCGTACTTCGCCCCAACGAGAATTTACATTCCCAATACTTGTACTGGTACGTACAGGCAACCCAATTTGTGGATAGTCTTTCGGCACTTGTTCAAGGGGCGATGTACCCCGCTGTTACAGATAAGCAGGTGAGAGCGCAAACCATCCCTCTCCCCACCCTAGCCGAACAGCAGCGCATCGCGGCGGCGATTGAGGCGCGGCTGTGCGAGGTAGAGCGGGCGCGCGCGGCTGTGCAGGCGCAGCGTGACGCCGCTAACGCACTTATGGCGGCGCACCTGCGGGCGGTGTTTGAGGGTGACGAGGCGCAAGGGTGGTCTAGAGTAGCCTTGCTATCGGTCTGTAATCGAATCACCGATGGCACTCATCAGCCGCCCAAGTTTCAAAGCGACGGAATACCATTTCTATTTGTTCGAAACATTGTGTCAGGTCGTATGGATTTCAATGTCGAGAAGTACATTTCTGAAGCGACCTACGGGGAACTCACTCGTAGAGTTAAGCCTGAGCGCGGAGATGTATTGTTTTCAGCCGTGGGAAGCTTTGGCGTTGCTGTGGTTGTGGATACGGATAGGCCATTTTCTTTTCAACGCCATATAGCCCATATAAAACCGGACCATGCACAACTTGATTCACGCTACTTGGCAGCCTATCTTAACGCACCCGAAGGACGACAGCAGAGCGAGCAAGCCGCACTTGGGGTCGCGCAGCGAACTGTAACCCTGAAATCTCTGAGCGCATTCAAAATACCACTGCCTCCACTCGACAGGCAGATTGAACTGGCAAATGACGTTTACCAGTATTCATCAATTCGTGATACTGCCAATTCCAAGCTACAGCATCAACTTGACCTCATCGACCGCCTGCCAGCGGCTATCTTGCGGCAGGCGTTTGCGGGAGAACTCTAAATGACCGTCACCAACAACGGCAACGGCAAGACGCTGGCGACGCAAAGCGCCCTCAACAGCGCCATTGATGCCATTTGCGACATCCTGCGGCGCTCCAACGCGGCGAGTGCGCTGCAATACATCCCTGAACTGACCTGGCTGCTGTTCCTGCGTATTCTGGACGAGCGCGAAGCTGAGGAAGCCGACAACGCGGCGGCGGTCGGGCAGAGCTTTACGCCGTCGCTGGTCGCGCCGTACCGCTGGCATGACTGGGCCGCGCCGGGGGCCGCGTTCCGCGAGCAGCTCTGGAATCAGGGTTCGGGCGCGCTGTTTGCGTTCGTCAATAACGACCTTCTGCCCTATCTGCATGGTCTGCGCAATCAACCTGGCGCAACACCCCGGCAGCGCGTTATCAGCGAAATCATGTCGGGCATCGAACGGACACGGGTAGACACCGAGCGCAACTTTCTCGATGTGGTTGACCGAGTTGACGCTATCCGCGAATCCAACATCAGCACACAGCACGTCTTCCCGCTGTCACAGGCGTATGAAGGTTTGCTTCTAAAAATGGGTGAGAAGAACAACGACGGCGGGCAATTCTTTACGCCGCGTGAGGTCATTCGCGCGATGGTGCAGGTAGTTGACCCGCAGTTTGGCGAGCACGTTTATGACCCGGCATGTGGCACGGGCGGATTTTTGGCGGAAGCCTTCAAGCAGATGTACGGCCACAACCCCAATCCGTTTGAACTGGAATCGCTCAAGCGGAATACCTTCTTTGGCCGTGAAAAAGAGAACCTGATTTTCCCTATCGCGCTTGCCAACCTCGTTTTGCACGGCGTTGACGAGCCACGGCTGTGGCATGGGAACACGCTCACGGGCAACGAGACGTACGGGGGTTTGTACGCGGGCGCGCCCGCTCAATATGAGGTCATCCTGACAAACCCGCCGTTTGGTGGCAAGGAAGGCAAAGAAGCCCAGGTGCGCTTTGCCTACAAGACCAGCGCAACGCAGGTGCTATTTTTGCAGCACGTTATCGACTCGCTGGTGAAGGGCGGGCGCTGTGGCATCGTGCTTGATGAGGGCGTGCTGTTCCGCACTAACGAGCAAGCATTCGTGCAGACCAAGCGCAAGCTGCTGGATGACTGCGACGTGTGGTGCATTCTCAGTCTGCCCGCTGGTACGTTCATCAATGCTGGCGGGGGCGTCAAGACAAATATCCTGTTCTTCAATAAGGGCAAGCGTACCGAGCGCATCTGGTATTACGATTTGTCGGCGCGCAAAGTCGCCAAGCGCAAACCCCTCACGCTGGCCGACTTCGATGAGTTCTTTGAGCTTTTGCCAACCAGGGCTGATAGCGAGCGAAGCTGGACTGTGGAGCGCGCCGCTATCGAAGCGAGCGGCTACGACCTGAAAGCCGTTAACCCTGCCGCCCCACCGGACGGCGACATGCGCACGCCCGCTGAGTTGCTAGACGCCATCGAAGCCTACGGGCAGGAAGCCGCTGACGCGCTGGCCGCGCTGCGACGGCTGACGGAACAGTGAACTTTGAGCAGCACGTAATTCCTGTTGCACAGCGTGCTTGGAACGTATAAATCGGTTTGGTGTGAGTAGGAGTATGGCTGATGAGAACATACGAACTAGTTGAAATCAGTTATGTTAATCGTGTGCAGATGAGGTCGTCAAATCCCAAAATCCCATCTGAATTCAACAAGAATTTAGTAGACTGGATAAACACTGCCCAAATGACAAAATCTCTCAATACAGAGTGGGAGTGGACTTGGGAGAAGCTACAAAACTCCGACTGGTCAGTGTTTCATTGGTGCAAAGTGTGGCTGCTCAGTCGGGGGTTTGAGCCTTTTACAGTTTACCCTAATCACAGTCTCGAAGGAACAGGATTTCCCATCTATTCCTTCAGACGAGCCATCGAAAAATCACCTGAAACAGGTGATAATGTTGCTTAGACGGTTTGAATCGAGCATAATTCAATTGAGGTAAGAATAAGCTCCGGCGCAGGTGCGAACTGCCCGGAGCATGACCAAGCTGGTATCAGCAGCGTGGTAGGGTTAGTGTAACACACGGCCCCGCTGTTGCAATCAGCGGGGCCGTTTTGTTTTGGCCGTCAGGCCGCCCAAAAGCGCGGCGGCAGTTGACAGCAAAATGACAGCAATGCATTCGCGCTGCTGCTGTCAGAACCGTATTTTTCTTGTTGGCGTCAGGGGAGGTGTTGCTCAGAATTTCGCGTCAGAACCGGGCGGAAGTGCAATTCTTCGGGTGGGTAGGGTTGCCCCTACAGAGGTTTTCAAGACCACCGCCTTAAACCGCTCGGCCATCCCTCCGAATTCGGGACTCTCAGCACGCAACTGAGGCCTACAGTCTAGCAGTTCCAGCCTATCCGGTCAATCCCGGTTTTGCCGTGGGAACGTGTATAATAGGGCCTTGCCGTCTGACTTCCCGGACCCATTCTTCTATGGACACCACCAGTCTTTTCATCACCATTGCCGCCCTGGCGTACGTGGGTTTCATGATCTATTTAGCCAACCAGGAAACGACGCGGCCCGGTTCGGGCGTCGGCCTGCGCTGGATGCAGTACGGCGTCCTGAGCGGTATGGTCTTTGTCGGCCTCAACGTCGTTGCGATTGCCTTCGTTGGCAGCGCGGCATCCCCGGATGTCGAGCCGCTCGCTTCCATCAGCGCGGTCGCCGCCATCGTGAACATGGTCGTGGTTGGGCTGGCGGCGGTGCTCAGCGGCGCAGTCATCGTGTCGCCGGCGGCGCGCCTGGTCGTGCGGCGTATGCTCGACCGGAACGCCAGCTTCAACCCGGACTCGCCGGTCCATATCACCGCGCTCATCCTGTCGCTGGCATTTGTTGGCCTCAACACGACCCAGTTTGTGCTCAGCGGCGGCTTAAGCGGCCTGGCCGAGTCCATCGAATCGTCCGGCATTGCGCTCGAACAGGTGGCTTTCACCGGCCTGCTCTGGGTGCTGGCCGCGCTCCTCGGCGTTGGCCTGGGCTTGCGGCGTACCTGGGCCCAGGTGGCGTTGCGGCTCGGATTGCGCGTTCCCACACGCGAAGATATTCGGCAGGGGCTGGTGGTTGGGATTGGGCTGTATGCCGGCTCGCTGGTGATGGCGCTCATCTGGGCGGCGCTGGTATCGCCAGAGACGTTCGCCGAACAAACCGCGGCCTCGCAGCAGCTTGGCTCGGCCATTAATTCGCTGCCGCTGGTCTTCGTCATTTCGTTGTCGGCGGCCATTGGCGAGGAGATCTTTTTTCGCGGCGCGCTTCAGCCCATCTTCGGACTCGTGCCGACGAGTCTGTTTTTCGCGCTGGTGCACACGCAGTACACGCTGACGCCGGCCTCTGTCTGGATCATCGTGGTCGCGCTCGTGTTCGGCTGGCTGCGGCAGCGCACCAGCACCACGGCTGCCATCGTCGCGCACTTTATCTACAACTTCATCCCGCTGCTGCTGGTCTTCACCCTGTCAGACCAGCTCGCCGGGCTGTAGGAGAACGAGGTTTACCCGTGATTGATTTGTATGGGCTGACAATCGACGCGCTTTCGGCGCTGCTCGAAGGCTGGGGCCAGCCCCGTTTCCGCGCCAAACAGGTGTGGAGCTGGCTTTACGATAAGCGCGTCGCCTCGTTCGACGACATGGTCAACCTGCCGAAAGACCTGCGCGAGCGCCTCAAGGCCGAAACGCGCCTCGGCGCGCTGGCGCTGGCGGCCGAACAGGTCAGCGTCGATGGCACGGTCAAGCGCGTCTATCGCCTGCCGGACGACCAGCTCATCGAATCGGTGCTGATGGAGTACGACGACGAGCGCCGCACCGCCTGCATCTCGTCGCAGGCCGGCTGCGCGATGGGCTGTGTCTTCTGCGCCACCGGGCAGATGGGCTTCGCCCGCCACCTGAGCGCCGACGAAATCTTTGAGCAGGCGTTGATCTTCGCGCGCGACCTGGAAGCGCGCGGCGAGCGCCTGAGCAACGTCGTCATGATGGGCATGGGCGAGCCGTTCCACAACTATGACGCGGTCATCGAGGCGGTGCGCCGGCTGATGAGCGAGCTGGGCATCGGCGCGCGTCACATCACCGTCAGCACCGTCGGGCTGGTGCCGATGATCCGCCGCTTCGCCGAAGAGGGCCTTCAGGTTAAGCTGGCGATCAGCCTGCACGCCGCCACCGACGAGGAACGCAGCGCGCTGCTGCCCATCAACAAGCGCTACCCGCTGAACGAGCTGATCGGCGCGTGCGAATATTACGTCGAAACGACTGGCCGCCGCATCTCGTTCGAATGGGCGCTCATCGCCAACGAGAACGACACGCCGGAGCAGGCCCACAAGCTGGGCCAGCTCTTGAAGGGGCTGAACTGTCACGTCAACCTGATTCCGCTCAACCCGACCACCGGCTACGAAGGCGCGCCCTCCAACCCGGCGGCCAGCCGCCAGTTCATCGACATCCTGGCGGAGTACGGCGTCCCGGCCACCATCCGTGTCCGTCGCGGCATCGACATCGACGCCGGCTGCGGCCAGTTGAAGTCAGCCGTCCTTAAGCGCGAACGCGCCACACGGGCTACACCCACCGAGTAACCTAGCCGTCGCATGCCTGACTCAAACTCACTGTCATGCGTATCGAGCAACAATCGGGATAGTATCTGAGCCGGCTTGAGCCGGCTTTCACCTATACGTAGCCGGAGGATTTATCCTCCGGCGGGCAGCGCTCAAGAGCCACACGAAGGAGCCAACCATGCAGTATGTCCGTCTCGGCAAGACCGGCATGCGCGTCTCGCGCATTTGCCTCGGTATGATGTCCTACGGCGCGTCCAAATGGCGCGAATGGGTGCTCGACGAAGAAGAATCGCGCCCGTTTGTGCGCCGCGCGCTCGAACATGGCATCAACTTCTTCGACACGGCCGACATGTATTCGCTCGGCATGAGCGAGGAAGTGACCGGCCGCGCCCTGCGCGACTTCGCCCGGCGCGAGGACGTCATCGTCGCCACCAAGGTCTACAACGCGATGGGCGATGGCCCCAACGAGCGCGGCCTGTCGCGCAAGCACATCATGGACGGCATCGACGCGTCGCTGCGCCGCCTGGGCATGGACTACGTCGACCTCTACCAGATTCACCGCTTCGACTACGAGACGCCGATTGAGGAGACGCTCGAAGCGCTAAACGACGTGGTCCGCGCCGGCAAAGCCCGCTACATCGGCGCGAGCAGCATGTATGCCTGGCAGCTCGCCCGTATGCTGGCGGTGTCGGAGTTGCACGGCTGGTCGAAGTTCGTCTCGATGCAGAATCACTACAACCTCGTTTACCGCGAGGAAGAGCGCGAGATGATTCCGTTGTCTGTCGACCAGGGTATCGGCCTGATTCCGTGGAGCCCGCTGGCGCGCGGTTTCCTGGCCGGCAACCGCACCCGCGCCAAGGACGAGACGCCCCGCTCCCGCACCGATGACTTCGCCCACCAGCTCTACTACGATGACAACGACTTTGAAATCGTCGACCGGGTGGTGGAGATCGCCCAACAGCGCGGCGTCAGGCCGGCGCAGGTGGCGCTGGCGTGGATGCTGAATAAGCCCTACATTACCAGCCCGATCATCGGCGCTACCAAAATGGCGCATCTCGATGACGCGGTCGCCGCGCTCGACATTGCGTTGAGCGATGAAGAGATGAAGCGCCTGGAAGCGCCGTATCAGCCGCATCCGGTACTCGGTCACAGTTAACTGCACACGCGCTGACCTGTTGCGTACGCCTTGTGCGACACTTCGTATTGTTCCTGTCGCACTGTGCGACCAATAGAGGAAAAAACCATGAAGCAGACGAGTTCGAGTGATCCGATTCGCGATCTGAAGATGAAAATCAAGCGCCTCGATCTGGCCCTGGCCAAGCGGCCGTCGCAGATTCAGCGGCTGGCGAAGCCGCTGCGTCCCGGCGCGGAACGCCAGCTCGAAAAAGACCGGGCGCAGCGTGACGAGCTGCAAGCGCAGCTCGACGCGCTCGAAGGCAACCCGCCTGCGCCCGGCGCGGACGCGTCCAGCGACGCATAGCGACCGGCTGCCATCACAAATACGGATATCACGTAGGCGAAAAGCGCGCCTTGCCCCAAAGCTGTCATTAAGATCGGCGACAGCCTAAAACCGACTCAAAAGGCGGTAACAGTGGGCTTGAAACGGGGCCTCTGAGCCGGCTTCAGCCGGCTTTCACCTATACGTAGCCGGATGATTCGCTGAGCGGGCCGAGGTACGAGGCCGTAGTCCGACGAAGGAGGACCGCTTGCGCATCCGGCGATTGGCGATGACCATAGTGTTTCGCTTAAATTGACACCTATGCGGACTTGGCTGGTTAGCCCCTTCAGTGGGCTTCCCGGTTTTCCCTTCAGCCAGGGGATTACATCCCCTGGCGGCGCGAAAACCGAATAACCTGCCGTAGTGCGAAGTGGGTGAGGGGTTCACTCAGGAGGTCTTTCATGGCACAGCTCATCACGACACTCGGCCCGCGCACGGAGGCTGACCTCGGCGCGATTTTGCCGCACGAGCACGTTTTTGTGGACCTGCGCACCTGGGATCAACCGGGTTACGCCGAGGCCGACGCCGCTGACGTCATCGCGCTGATGGCCCCGGAGATCGCCAGAATCCAGGCGCTGGGCGTGACGGCGCTGGTGGAGTGCAGCACGCTGGGCGTGGGCCGCCGGGCCGACCTGGACCGCGCAGTGTCCCAGGCAACCGGGTTCCCAATCGTCGTGCCGACCGGCATCTACCGCGAGCCGTGGATTCCGCCCTGGGCGCACGACGCCAGCGAAGACAGGCTGGTCGATTGGATGTTCAGCGAGCTGGAAGGCGAGATCGAGTCGAGCGGCGTGCGCGCCGGTTGGGTCAAGCTCAGCGCCGGCGACGACGGCATCACCGACACCGAACGTAAGATTCTGCGCGCGGCGGCCCAGGCGGCGGCTAAAGTTTACGCCGTCATCGGCAGCCACACGATTCGCGCGGCGGTGGTGCGCGAACAACTCGATATCATCGAGGCGGAAGGTTACAGCGCCGAGCGCTTCATCTGGATTCACACCCAGGCCGAGCCGGATGTCGCCTTTCACCTGGAGGTTGCCCGGCGCGGCGCGTGGATCGAGTATGACGGCATCGGCGGCTGGGGCGACGACGAAACCTACCTGACCAACATTCATCACGTGCTCGACGCCGGACTGGGCGACCACCTGCTGCTCAGCCATGATCGCGGCTGGTACGACCCGGCGCTGCCTGGCGGCGGCACGCCCAAGCCTTACACCTATCTGCATGAAACCTTCCTGCCCAAGCTCGCCGCGTCCGGCGTCGATGATGCCACGATTCGGCAGCTCACGCAGGTGAATCCGTTCCGGGCGTTCGCACGGGAGTAGGTTTAGAACGTTGAATCGCCAGGACGCCAAGAAATGCAAACCGCAGAGACGCGGAGAACGCAGAGGCCCACAGAGATCATTTGATAGAATTCTCTGCGAGCCTCCGTGTCCTCTGCGCCTCTGCGGTTTGCTTTGATAACCACTTGGCGCTCTTGGCTGCTAGGCGTTGAAGTACGTTTGATAACACGAAGGAGCCGACGTTGAGCCGCACAATCCAGATCTCGCCGTCCATTCTGGCGGCGGACATAACCCGCCTGGGGGAACAACTCCAGGCAGCGGAGCAGGGCGGGGCGGGACGCATTCATTTCGACGTGATGGATGGCCGCTTCGTGCCCAACATCACGATGGGGCCGTTCGTGCTCGAAGCGGTGCGCCGCGCGACCAGCCTGCCCATCGACGCGCACCTGATGATCGTCGAGCCGGACCATCTGCTGAAGGCGTTTGCCGACGCCGGCGCGACCAGTATCAGCGTCCACGTCGAGGCCTGCCCGAACCTGCACCGCACGCTTCAGGCCATTCGCGGGTTCGGCTGTCAGGTCGGCGTCGCCATCAACCCGCACACGCCGCCGGTGATGCTGAGCGAAGTGATGCACATGCTCGACCTGATTCTGGTCATGACTGTGAATCCCGGCTTTGGCGGCCAGGCGTTTCTGCCGGAATCGCTGTCGAAGATCGAGCGGCTGCGCGCCATGTGCGACGCGACCGGACGCGACATTGACATCGCCGTGGACGGTGGAATCAATGAAGCGACGATTTACGCGACGGCCCAGGCCGGTGCCAACGTCCTGATTGCCGGTAACAGCATCTTCAGCCATGCGGCCGGGGTGCGCGCTGGAATCGAAGCGCTACGTGGGGCGGCGGCAAAATAAAAGCCGGTGCGGGCCGGCTTTTTGCTACAAAAAACACGCTATTCCGTCGGCGGGTTAGGCCTTGGCCAGCGCCTTGATGCACTTGGTACACAGATGCTTGCGCACGGTCTTGCCGTTTTCCATGACGCGGACACGCTGGATGTTCGGGTTGAACTTGCGGCGTGTGGCGCGCATGGAGAAGCTGCGAGCGTTGCCAAACATCGGCTTCTTGCCGCAATTATCACACTTCGCCATGAGGTTGCCCTTGATCTTACTCTGTCGAATTCACGAGCCTGATGCTACCATAGCCCCCCCGGCATATCAAGGGCGGTGACGCCCGCTTGCGCGCCGGAGTGTGACCCTGGAATGCGCCGAATGTTGCGGCCGCTTTAGCAAAAATGAACAATTGCTGAGGTAACAACCACCTTTGGCGTTTTGTGGTGTTTTATTAAGTAGTGTGCATGTTAACGTAAGCAAGGTTTTGGATGGAACCGAGTAACCACTCTACAAGCGCTTTTAATGAAGTCAATCACCTCTGCGATGGCTACCTTTTCAAGAAACTGGCCCAGGCCGGGCTGATCTGGCTGGACCAAAACCACCAGCAAGTCAACCAACTCAACGTTTTCCCCGTTCCCGACGGCGACACCGGCACCAACATGCTGCTGACGATGCGCGAGGCCTACGAGCAGATCGATGATCTGGACGAGCCGCACGCCGGCAAGGTGGCGGCGCTGGTGGCCGACGGCGCGCTGAACGGCGCGCGTGGCAATTCCGGCACCATTCTGTCGCAGATCTGGCGCGGGTTGGCGGTGGGCCTCCAGGGCCACGGCGCGTTTGACGCCGAGGTCTTCGCGCAGGCCTGCAAGTACGCCGTCGAACATGCCTACGCTGCCGTCCAGACCCCGACCGAAGGCACGATCCTGACGGTCACGCGCGAAGCGGCGGCCGGCGTGGCCGACGCCGTCGCGGCCGGCGAGCGCGACCTGGTCGTCATTCTCAAGCGTATGCTGATGGCGTCGCGCGCGTCGCTGCGCAAGACGCCGGATCTGCTGCCGGTGCTGAAGCAGGCCGGCGTCGTCGACTCTGGCGGGCAGGGGCTGGTGTACATGTTTGAAGGCATGGCCCATTATATGAGCGGCAAGACGCTGATTGCGCCGCCCGCGCCGGTGGAAACCCAACCGGCCCGGCTGGACGACTGGCAGCAGGCGCTGGAACCGGATGACAGCGAAGGTTATGGCTATGACGTCCAGTTCCGTATGCGCGGCGAGAACCTCGACCTGGAAGCGACCCGCCGCGCCATCGAGGAGATGGGCTGGTCGGCCTGTGTCGTCGGCACCAGTAAGCTGATTAAGGTCCACGTCCACGTCCACGACCCCGGCAAGCCGATTAGCTATGCCATCGCTCAGGGCGTCGATATCGACGATGTGGTGGTCGAGAATATGCAGCTTCAGTATCAGGAGTTCGTGCGCCAGCGCCAGGACCGCGAGACGCCGGCCGACTTCGATCCGAACGCGGTCGCGGCCATCGTTGTCGCGCCGGGCAATGGGCTGCGCCGCCTGTTCCTGGAAGACCTGGGCGCGGCTCGCGTCATCAGCGGCGGCCAGACCATGAACCCCAGCACCGGCGACTTTTTAGACGCGATCCGTTCCCTCCCCAACAAAGAAATCATCCTGCTGCCCAACAACAAGAACATCATTCTGGCGGCGCAGCAGGCGGCCAACGCGGTGCAGGACCGGCGCGTCCGCGTCGTCGCCAGCCGGACGATTCCGCAGGGCATCAGCGCCATGCTCGCCCTGGGCAATCTTCCGTCGTGCGACAACGCTGACGAAGCCGCCGACGAGATGAAGGACTCGCTGCGCCACGTCGTCAGCGCCGAGGTGACGACCGCCACCCGCTCGGTCGAGATTGGCGGCGTGTCGGTGCGCGAAGGCCAGCTCATCGGCCTGCTGGAAGGCAACCTCGTCGTTGCCGGCGAAGACATGACCGGCATCATGCGCGACCTGCTGCGCCGGGCCGAGGCCGAAAAGCACGAGCTGGTGACGTTGTATTACGGCAGCGACACCCACAAGCAGAAGGCGCAAACGCTGGTCGATGTCCTGGCCGAAGACTTCCCCGACCAGACCTTCGAGGTGGTGTTCGGCGGGCAGGCGCTCTACCCCTACATCCTCAGCATCGAATAACGCTGGCCGTAGCGCGTGGCTGGGCACGGCACGCCGTGCCCCTACATTACGATGGTTGTTATTGGGTGCATCGGCGCTCAACGAGTGAACACATCGACATTTTGAAGAAGCGCCATCATTGAAGATAGGCGCCTCGTAGGGGCACGGCACGCCGTGCCCGTCCCTGCTGAATCCTCAAGACCCCGCCGCGCGGGGTCTTTTGATTGGCAATGGCAACCATTTTTGTCCATTTTCCCCATTTAAAAATGGAGAAATTCGCAACCCCGTTTTTCTCCCTCAAATGTGCCCGAAAAATGGTCAATAAATGGTGAAAAATGGCCGGAAAAATGGCGCTTCCGGGAGCTGCCTGGATTCCGGTTCAAGCTGCAATGCAAAAGTGCTAACAGGTTAATGAGATGACCCTCTCTATACAGGCATAAACATACTCTATCACACTCAACAATTATGGCTCCCATTACGAACGGAGCGGCGCAAAAAGCAAAAGCAGACAAACCGGGTAGGCTTACGCTATACTAAAGCAACGATGTCCGGCGCGAGCCTCCGCGCGCGCCGGGACCACTGCCGACCACGGGGGCGCAGGGGTTCCGCGGCGTCCGTGAGCCTTCCAGTAACCGCAACACCAGTGAACAGGCGTGAATGCAACACGTACAAATCGTAACCGATAGCTGCGCGCATTTTACCAACCCGCATTTTGTCCAACAGCACCCGGTGACGGTCGTTCCCAACAAAATCACCATCGCGGGCAAAACCTACCGCGAAGGGGTCGACCTTTCCGCCGAAGAGGCGTTCCGTCTGCTGGCGCAGCATCCACAGGCCCCAGTCGTCGAGTCGCCGACCGAAGCGGACTTCCTGGAGGCGTATACCCGTCTGGCGCGCACCAGCGAGGCGATCATCTCGATTCACGCCTCGCGCGAGCTGCTGCCGAGCTGGCAACGCGCGCGCCGCGCCGCCCAGCAGGTGGCCGGCCAATGCCCGATTGCGGTCATCGACTCGCAGACGGTGTCCGCCGCGCAGGGGATGCTGGTGCGGGTGGCCGTCCGCGCCATCGAGGAGCAGCCGACGCTGGACGACATCGAGCGCGTCATTCGCGGCGCGGTCGAGCGCATTTACAGCGTCTACTACATCGAAAACATGAGCTTCCTGGCGCAGAACAAGCTCATGGCGCCGTCGCACACCATCCTCGGAACCATGCTCGGCATCAAGCCGCTGCTGACGGTCGAAGAGGGCCGGATGCGGCCGATGGAAAAAGTGCGCACTCGCGTTCAGGCGATAGAACATTTGGTCAATTTTGCGGTAGAATTTGACTCAGTCGAAGATGCCATCATCGTGCAGCACAAGCCGTTCATGAGCGAGCAAACGCGCATGCTGCAAGAACGGCTGGCGGTCGAGTTTCCGGGGCGTCACTTCCCCTATGGCATGTACGGCCCCTCGCTGGCCGCCTGGATCGGCGCGGACGCGACCGGGCTCATCGTCCTCGAAGGTGAGATCGACAGGGTGGACGATGAGTACAGCTAGGCTGAAGATCGCCTTTGTGACCGACAGCACCTGCGACCTGCCGGCCGAGTTTGCGCAGGCGCATGGCGTCGGCGTCGTGCCGTGCTTCATTAACTATGGCGGCGAGAGCCACGTCGACAACGGCGTCGACCTGGTGCGTGACGACTTTTACGCGCGAATGGCGAAACTGCGGCCCTACGCGACGACCGCCGCGCCGTCGCCGGGGCAGGCCGAGCGCGCCATCAACCAGGCCTTTACCGGCGCGGATCACGTCATCATCCTGACCGCGCCGGCCAAGCTGAGCGGCATCTACAACGCCATGCGGCTGGGGTCGGCCAGCCTGCCGCCAGAGCGCGTTTCGCTCATCGACTCTGGCACGACGACGATGGCGCTTGGGTATCAGGTGCAGATCGGCGTCGAAACAGCCGAGGCGACCGGCGACCTGGACGCGACCCTGAAAGCGATCCAGGCGGTGCGCGAGAACGTCAACATGTACGCCGCGCTGAACACGATGGACTTCCTGCGCGCGAGCGGGCGGGTGAGCTGGGCGGCGGCCGGCATTGGCGCGCTGCTGCAAATCAAGCCGATCATCGACATGAAAGACGGCATCGTCCACAACGTGGCCCGCGTGCGCACCTTTAACCGGGCCATCGACGAGTTGGTCAGCCTGACGCAGGCGATGGCGCCGCTGGACCGTTTGACGGTCATTCATACGAACAACCCGGACGGAACGCAGACGCTGCTGGAGCGGCTGGGGGATACCGCGCCGGCGGATACACGGGTGATTAGTGTGACGCCGACCCTCGGCACACACGTCGGGCCGGGCGCGATGGGCGTCGTCCCGTTGAGCAAGAGTTGGAGAAGTTAAACGCTTATGCCATCGGCACTCGAAAAACTGGTCAAAATCCTCAAGCTCGAACGCGAGCAGGGCTACAAAAACACCGCTGTCATCGGCGGCCTGGGCGCGTACTGCGACAACTGGGCGACTGAAGCGCGGACGCAGGCCAAGCGGCCGGAACACTTCCCGCTGGTGGAAGAGCTGACCGCCATGCTGCGCGATTACGAAGCGCTGGCCGGCCGGAACGAGCGGCACAAGGCCGTTTCGACCATGCTCGAACGGATTACGACCGGCTTCCAGCCGCGCCGCGCGCCGCAGCCGGAGGGCGAAGCCGCCGCCGGGCCGCCGACGCAAGCCGAGTCGCCGCCGGCCGAGCGCGCGCCGGAGCCGCAGGGCGAGGGCAGGCGGCAGGAACAGCGCCCGTCCGACCGGCCCGAACGCGGCCCACGGCAGGAGCCGGCCCGGGGCCAGCAAGGCCAGCCGCCGCCACAGCAGCCGCTGGACGCGCGCGGCGAACGCCGTAAGGGCAAAACGTCGTCGCCGCAGCAGCCACAGGGGCGCGACCAGCAGCGGGGCAATAACCCGCCCGGCCGGCCGCCGCAGCGCGACGGCGGCGAGCGGCACGAGTTTTCTGACGGCAGCGCCGACGACATGTTCGCGATTGGCAGCGGCGACAGCCGCGCGCGCGGGCCGCTGATTCTGGACCTGCCCGCCCGCCCGCGACTGGCGCGCCCGCCGCGCAAGCCGCGCCAGCAGATGGACGTGGCGCAGATGGCCGAAGTCGAGCGCAAGTTAAGCGAGCCGGTTGTTTCGCTGCGCGGGGTCGGCCCGGCGGCGGCGGACAAGCTGGCCCGGCTGGGCATTACCAGCGTGCGCGACCTGCTCTATTACTTGCCGCGCCGCTACGACGACTATACGCTGATGCTGCCGATTCGCCGCTTGCAGCCCAACATGCGCGCGACGGTCATCGGCACGGTGCGCCAGGCCGAAGTGCGCATCGGCAAGAACAACCGCAAGGACTTTTACATCGTGGTCGACGACGGCTCCGGCGTGATGTCGGTGACGTTCTTCGGCCAGGGTGCGTGGCTGGGCCGCTCCATCCGCGTCGGCATGCAGATTTGCCTGCGCGGCGCGATTGAGATTTACCGCGACCGGCTGCAAATGAGTAACCCCGACTGGGAGCGCGTCGAGCCGGACCACCTGCAAAAAGCGGCCATCGTGCCGGTCTATTCGCTGGTCGAAGAGGTCCGCGCCAACGATGTCGCCAAAGCGGTGGACGTGGCCGTCAAGGAATGGGCCGACCGCCTGCCGGACTACGTGCCGGAAACGGTGCTCGAACGCGCCGACCTGCCGGACATCAGCTTCACCATTCGCAACCTGCACCAGCCGGAGAGCATGGACCACCTGGCCCACGCCAAGCGGCGCTACATCTTCGACCAACTGTTGGTGATGCAGCTCGCCGTGCTGGCCCAGCGCCGGGCGTGGCAGGCGGTGCCGGGCGTGCCGCTGCACGTCAGCGACGAATGGCTTAACGACTTCCTGGCGGCGGTTTTCCCGTACGCGCTCACCGGCGCGCAGGCCCGTTCGGTGGCGGACATTCGCGCCGACATCAGCCGCGACGTGCCGATGAACCGGCTGCTGCAAGGCGATGTCGGTTCCGGCAAGACGGCGGTCGCGCTGACGGCGCTGGCGATGGCCTTCGCCAACGGCAAGCAGGCGGCCATCATGGCCCCGACCAGCATTCTGGCCGAGCAGCACTACCGCAACTTCGAGCGGACGCTGGCGAACATCCCCGGCGACCGCCGCCCGGTGATCGCGCTGCTGACCAGCAAGCTGACGACCAGCGAGCGCGCGTCGGTGTATCGCGGCATCGCCGACGGCTCGATTGACCTCGTCGTCGGCACCCACGCCATCATTCAGGAGGGCGTCGAGTTCCACGAGCTGGGGCTGGCGGTTATCGACGAGCAGCACCGCTTCGGCGTCGAACAGCGCGGGGCGCTGCGCGGCAAGGGCACCAACCCGCACCTGCTGGTGATGACGGCCACCCCGATTCCCCGGACGCTGGCGCTGACCTTGTTTGCCGACCTGGACCTGTCGATCATCGACGAGATGCCGCCCGGACGCATCCCGATTCAGACGCGCGTCATCGAGCCGCATGGCCGCGAGCGCGCCTACAATTTTGTCGAAGCGCAGTTGGAGCAGGGGCGGCAGGCGTTCATCGTCTACCCGCTGGTCGAGGCGTCGGAGCATATCGAAGCCGAGAATGCCATCGAAGCCTACGACAAGCTGCAGAAGGTGTTTTACGACTTCAAGGTGGGCTTGCTGCATGGCCGCATGAAGCCGGCTGAAAAAGATGAGATCATGGCGGCGTTCTCCGATAAGGTGTTCGACGTGTTGGTGACGACCTCGGTCGCCGAAGTCGGCGTCGACATTCCCAACGCCAGCGTCATCGTCATCGACGGCGCGAACCGCTTCGGGCTGGCGCAGTTGCACCAGTTCCGGGGGCGCGTCGGGCGCGGCGGGCATGCCTCGTACTGCCTCTTGGTGTGCGACAGCGACGTGACCGACGCCCGCCAGCGATTGGAAGCGCTGGAGATGACCAACGACGGCTTCAAGCTGGCCGAGATCGACTGGCAACTGCGCGGCCCCGGTGACCTCGTCGGCACCCGGCAGAGCGGGGCGGGTCTGCTTCAGTTGATCGAAGACATGAAGCCGGAACTGGTGGAGCTGGCCCAGCGCGAGGCCAAGACGCTGTATGAGGAAGACCCGGAGCTGGCGCGCGACGACAACGCGCTGCTGCGCGAGCGTGTGCTGGCCGCGCAGGACGAACGCAGCGACCACAGCTAATTGCTACGCATTTGTGCGAGCGGCGGGCGTACGATGAGTGCGCCCGCCGCCCGTGCCGGCGTCTTAATACAGCGCCGCCAGGAAACCGCCATCCACGATCAGATTTTCCCCGGTAATGTAGGCCGATTTCTCCGAACAGAGCCAGGTGATCGCCTCGGCTGCTTCGCGCGGCTGGGCAAAGCGCGCCAGCGGAATCTTTTGCGTCACAAACTGGCGGTGCGCTTCGGGATTGGCGGACGTTTCCAGCGTCGCGGTGAGTGCGGGTGTTTCGACCGTACCGAGCGTGACGGTATTCACGCGAATGCCTTGCCGGGCGAATTCCACGGCGGCGGTCGCGCTGAGATTGATGACCCCGGCCTTGCTGACGGCATAAGCCACCATGCCGGGGGTGCCGCGCAGCCCGGCCGCCGAGGCGATGTTGACGATTGCGCCGCCGCCCGTCTGAATCATCG
>Ga0351971_1035_pt1 | contig 26951 bp, 18 predicted proteins | sample BONcelFGM3001F11_FD_206746 | JGI IMG/M metagenome (GOLD analysis project Ga0351971, IMG submission 206746) | Enriched cells from coal bed in the Powder River Basin, Montana, United States - BONCAT cells FGM rep2 HSBNCT.FGM.300.1.F11 ...
CCGGGAGAATAAGGGGTAGGATCGATTCCTCCTGTTACTGTTATATAACAGGAAAATCCATCACTGGTGAAAGTGTAATTTTTACCGGGTTTACTCCCGCAATTAAAGGAATATTCTCCTCCAGGAGGGATAGGGCCGGAATTGGACAGACCTGTGAGGCATATAGTGTGAGGAACAGTATCATTATTTACAAAATAAAGTATGTCTCCTGTATTAAGTGTAATACTTGATGGGACAAATCCTGTAGAAAGGAGTGTTATTCCCAGAATAACATTTACAGATACTGACTGTCCTGCTATTACTTTAACATGGGTTATTCTGTGCGCGAGAACTTTCCCGTTTGCATCGAGAGCTTTAAATTCAATCTGCACCTCTCCTGCAGGTATGTCAGAAATAGTTGTACTGTTCACGCCTTTAAGAAGATAAACTGTTACAGGGGGCGAAATATTTACTCCAGTTATTGTTATTTCTATTTTGACTGTATCTGCCGGTATTAACTGTGCTGAAAGGCCTTCTTCTTTTTCCGGCCAGTTCATCTGCATTTCGAGTGAGCCTGTGTCGGGAGTGACAGAAGGTATTTGAGGACCTGTAGAACTATTAGTTCCTCCGCCGCATCCTGAGATAAAAAGAAGTAAAGCAGTAATAAATAGTATGATACATTTTGACGTCATACTTTAATCTCCTTAATTTAAATATATACTTTTATTTAATTACTTTATTTCTATTACCTGTTTTAATAATCCTCTTTATTTTTTTAGTATTTTCACAATACTTTTAACTAAAAGACCTGAGAATTCTCCATCTATATTGTGGAATATTTGCAATCTAACCGGTTATCCTCTCGTTACGATTCTATAATTTGACTAATTTAACTTAAAATATTCTTTATGTTACCTTCTTTTTACTCCTTATTTATACCTGCTCCTGTTATAGTTGATACATAACAATCCATACATAATCCTCGCGTCACGCATCACGCGTCACGCGTCACGAAAAGAGTGATATTATGCAAACACTGACGAGATTTACCATAAAGGATTTACCGCCTGATGAAAGGCCAAGGGAAAGACTTTGTAAATCAGGCCCCGATGTGCTGAAAACATCGGAATTGATTGCAATAATAATAAGGCAGGGGACTCATGGAAAGACAGCACTTCAGGCAGCAGAAGAATTATTGAATAAATTTTCCGGTAATTTAAGCCGTATTGCCGGGTCAACTTTACGTGAACTTTCCAGTGGTATTGATGGTATCGGCCCTGTTAAAGCAGCACAGCTTATAGCTTCCTTCGAACTGGGAAAAAGAATTGCCGGTTACTCTGAGGTTGAAAAACCTTCTATTCATACCCCTGCTGATGTGGCCCGTCTTCTTATGAATGAAATGAGATATTATAAAAAAGAGGTATTTAAAGTTTTGCTCCTTGACACAAAGAATCGGTTAATCAAGATAGAAACAATTTCCAGCGGTATACTTGATGCAAGCCTTGTGCATCCCAGAGAGGTATTTTATGCTGCCATACAGGAAATGGCATCAAGCATAATTCTCGTCCATAACCACCCGAGCGGGAATATAATACCCAGTGCCCAGGATATAGAAATAACAAAAACAATAATAGAGGCAGGGAAGATAATGAACATAGAGGTTATAGATCATATAATAATAGGAGAAGGTAAATTTTTGAGTTTAAAGGAGAAGAAGATAATTTGAAGAATAAAATTCTATCCGGATTTTTTTAGAAAGGTGGAATATAAGTGTATTTAAAAAAATTTCTATTGATTTTTTTGATTTCCCTGGCTATCTTAACAGCCATAACAGGCTGCGGCGGTGACAGCACTGTTACTCCTCCCATGGTAGTTACTCCTACAGCTACTTTTATCCCTACTGTTACCACCACTCCTGCTCCTACAGTGCTGCCGTCAAATGTGACTGAACTGACCTTCTCAGGAGGTCAGACAGGGGGAAGTGTATCTAACTCCAATATAGTTGCAGTTTATAATAAATCTGACAGTGAATATGCCTATACAGTAAATACTGATATAGCTGTAGCTTCAATGCCTTCCACTTCTGATGAACCTGTTTATTACAGAGGCGGAGAAAAAGCTGAGAGACTGTATGACCGTATAAGAAAAGATACTGAAAGACTCTATAAACAATATGGTTCTCCATCACTTTATAAGAAAAACGCCATTCATTCCAGTGATATTATAGGAGAGGAACAGCAGTTCTGGGTTGTAGATGCAAATAATAATGATGTTCTTGTAAATGCCACCCTTCTGGCAATGGGTGAAAACTGTTATGTCTATGTAGATAATAATTCTATTGTAAATACTACTCAGGCACAGCAGATTGTAAATGAATGGGATGGAAGAAGTTTTCCTTCTGTAGTAAGTCATTTCGGTGATCCTCCCGATGTAGACGGAGACAATCATATTTATATCCTCCTTTCACCTGAATTGAATGACGGATCAGAAACAAGTCCTGGAGGAACTTACGGATATTTTTATAGCAGGGATCAATATCCTAAAAGTGTCGGTAATCCTTACAGCAACTATAAAGATATCATTTATTTGAATTCTGCCTTCCTTGTATCAGGCACTTCAAATGATGTTTTTGAATTTCTTGCCACTCTGCCTCATGAATTTCAGCATATGGTACATTTCAATTATAAAGGTTCATATGATAATATCACATTTAACGAAGGATGCTCTATGATAGCAGAAATGTATGCAGGCTACGGACTTCCAAATGGAAGTGAATTTGCCTATAATGTGGTTAAGAATTTTGAAATAAATACGAAGAATTATTCTGTTACGGAATGGTACAGTAACAGAACAGGTTATGGTATTTCCTTTCTCTTTATGTGTTATATAAATGATCATTACGGGCCTGATAAAATAAAACAGATTGTTTCAGGCAGCAGTAATACCGGTATGGATAATATTGAGACTGTACTTGGTGTAAGTTTTGCAACCCTTTATAAAAACTGGGTAATAGCCAATCAACTGGATAGTACCTCAGGAGATGCAGCTTTTCATTATAGCAGTATAGACATGGCAGGTACTTTCGGGAATAAATATTATAATGGACAGAGTCTCCCCGGTATTCAGAGCAAGTCTCTGTCAGATGCCAGCCTCAAGCCATGGGGTGTGAATTATATGAAGCCGGATGGAAGCGGAACTTTTACTGTCAATGGCTATGATCTGGGAGCTTTATTATTTAAATAAACAGTAAATAGCGAGTGGTGGATAAATATTCGTCACTCGCTTCACCTTTCACTTTTAATAGATATTTTTAAATATCATTGCAAATTTTTGTAACCCTGTGTTAGAATTATGCAGAAGTGTTCATTAATTTAAATTCATAGGAATTTTCATTTTTTACTGAGTAAAGTTTAATTTTTTAGTTGTTAATATTTAAGGGTTATGGGTTATGGGTGTTGGGTTAGGGAGATTAAAAACCCAGAACCTAAAACCTAAAACCCAAAACCTAAATTTATACAGGAGAGACTGAATATTTATGAATAGTAATTCTATGAAAATATTGATTGTTGATGATGATCCTGTAACATGTATGTTAATAGATGGCATAGTATTGTCAGATAATTATGTCGGTGTAGTGGTCAACAATGTAGCAGACTCATTAAAATGTCTGACTATAAATCCGGAGGATTATTTTCTGGTCATTACCGATTATTTTATGCCGGAAAAAACAGGTATTGATTTATTAAAAACTGTAAAAAAGCTCTATCCTGTAATAGAAGTAATTATAATTACAGGGGAAGGTTCGGAAGATGTAGCTGTTCAGGCTTTACGCCTTGGAGCAATGGATTATATACAGAAACCCATTTCAAAAGATGAATTACTTGTTCTGGTTCATAAAGCAAAGGAACTTTATAAACTCAGAACTCAGAATATAGAATATTTTAATGAACTTTCAACTGTTAAGGATTATGCTGATATAGAACTGGAAAGCTTTAAAATATTCATAAAAGGACTGGAAGAAGAAGTTGTTGATCTCTATGAAAAACTCAGAAAAAGTTATTCCTTTATAAAAAAACTGGATACTTCTCTCCTGTCACAGGATTTAAACAGGGAATTAACAGAATTACTTGAAAGTTTTGATGAGGGAATAGAAAAATTTTAAATTAAGGAAGGTTTCTGAAGATGATTAAAATTATCGGTCTTTTAGTATTTTTTACAATTATACTATGTAATGTTTCATTCGCTCAGGATGGAGAAAAAGATATAAAAGCTACAGCAGAGAAATATCTGGATAATATACTGGCAGGAATAAAAGAGACAAATTACGATAAATATTCCCAGAATTTCAATGGAGAACTCAAAAAAAGTCTCACAAAAGAATATCTTGTTACGGTAAAAGACAATATGGCACAGAATCTTGGCAATTACAAGTCACGTCAGTATCTCGGTCTGTTGAGAAAAGGAGACAGAATTTTAATATTATGGAAAGCTGTTTTTGACGGTACAAAAAACGATGTGCTTATTCAGTTGTTTTTAACTAAAAAAGATAATAAATATCAGGTAACAGGTGTACTTTTTGGTTAAACAGTGAGAGGTGAATATGGATAATAATCACGCAGGTAATTTTACTCACCACTCACTACTCACCAGAATTAGCCTCCGAAATGAATACACTCTTTTTCTATTCCTGCCAGGGCTTCCATAAGACTTTCCGAAAGAGTCGGATGGGGATATACAGTTTTTAATGCTTCTTTTGCGCTTAATCCCAGAATGATAATAGTTGATGCGCCCCCTATAAGTTCAGTTGCCTTCGGCCCTATGATATGAATACCAAGAATTTTATGATCCTCTTCTTTTGCAAGTATCTTTATAAAACCGTCTGTTTCTCCAATACAGCCTGCTTTCCCGTTTGCTGCAAAAGGAAATCTGCTTTTAATGCATTTTATACCAAGTTCAGCGGCTTTCTGTTCTGTTAAACCTACACTTGCCACTTCCGGACTGGTATATATACAGCCCGGGATTAAATCATAATCAATCATAGTTTTTTTATGATTGCAGGCATTTTCAGCGGCTACTATGCCCTGGGCACTGGCCACATGGGCAAGGAGCTTTTTCCCTGTAATATCACCTATGGCATAAAGACCTTCTACAGAAGTCATCATGGTTTCATCTATATCAATTTTTTCTCCCTGAAACTTTAATCCTGCCTCTTCAAACCCCATATTTCTTGTATTTAATTTTCTTCCGAGGGACAAGAGCATTTTGCTGGTTTTTATTATTTTCCCACCTTCAATATGTGCTTCTATGTCTTCACCTGTGTCTTTTACTTCCAATATCTTCGATCCAGTCATAATCTTTATGCCCTGTTTCTGCATAAAAGTCTGTAAAAATCTGCTTATCTGTATATCTTCAGTGGGAACTATATTTTTCAGCATTTCCACAACTGTAACATCAGAGCCGAAGGTTTTAAAGATAATGGCCCATTCGCATCCCAGATAACCTCCTCCTGCTATTATGATACTTTTCGGAATTTCTGTCATGGTAAGTGCATCATCACTTGTAATGATTTTTTCTGAATTAATATTGAACATCCCGGGAACAAGAGGTTCTGAGCCTGTGGCAATGATTATTTTATTGCTTTTAACGGAAACCCTGTTTTCTCCAGTAACTTCTATTTCATTTTTATTAAGGAGTTTTCCTCTGCCTTTAATGAGTGTAATTTTTCTGTCTTTTATGAGTTTTAATATGCCATTTCTCAGGTTTTCTACTATCTTATTTTTTCTTTCAATTATTCTTGAAAAGTCGAATGTTACGTTTTCTGCTGTAAGTCCGAATTCTTCTGCCTTCATCATATGTCTGTAAAGATCTGCACTGGCAAGTATTGCCTTTGTAGGGATACATCCTCTGTTAAGACATGTTCCTCCTACTTCTCTTTCTTCAATCAAACATACAGATGCTCCTGACTGGGCAGATCTTATGGCAGCAACATAGCCGCCCGGGCCTCCTCCTAATACTGTTATGTCATACATGGTGATTACTCCTTTGTATTTAATTCGTGACGCGTGACGCGTAACAGGTGACTGGTGAAAATATTTCACTCTTCTCCTTTCAATGAATATATTATAAAAAAAAATATAAAATAGCAAGTTATATTCAATAATCTGTGGTAAAATTTATATTAAATAACAATCCATACAGAGTCCTCGCGTCACGGGTCACGCGTCACGGGTCACGATTATAAATGAAAATACTTTATTATGCTACAGGCGGCGGAACAGGCCATATAGTGAGAGGTTATTCCATTCTCAGAGAATTAAAGAAAAAACATGAACTTTTTATGATTGCCTCTTCACCTTTTGTTCATATTTTAAATAATTACGGAATAAGTGTTTTTAAAATTCCTGGAGAACATGAAAATACTCTTGATAACTCAATAATTATAAAAAATATTATTGATTTTATAAAACCAGAACTGTTAATAGTAGATACCTTTTATTACGGTTATTACGGTGAACTGGAGGGCTGTCTTCAATCAAAATCTTTAAAGAAAATATTTATTTTCAGATACAGACATGATGAAATCAATCACCCCGATCTTTCCTGTTATGATCTTGTCATTATTCCTGACCCGGCAGGTTATGGTACCTTACTGGAAGAAAAAGATAATTTTATAAGAACCGGTTATATAATCTGCAGAAAGCCGGAGGAATTAAAGCCTGCCTGTGAAGCCCTTCAATATCTCAGAGTCTCTTCTTTTGGAAAAAAAATAATCCTTGTAATGCACAGTGGATATGGCAATGAAGGAGAAAATCTTTTTCATATGGCATCACAGGTTATTTCAGATATGAACAGACCTGAGATTATAGTAAGATTTGCCTCTCTGGAAACTTTAAAAGATCCGAAACTTTCACCATATCATATAAATTATTTTCCTGTTGTAGAATTACTGAACCCTGTAGATATTGTAATATCAGGCTCTGGCTATAATACATATCATGAAATTTCCATGGTACGAAAGAGGAGAGTTTTAAAGGCTTTTAAGAGACAGATTGATGAACAGTCAGTCAGGAATTCGTCTGAAAAATATATTTTTACTGACAGAAAAAGCCTGGAAAACTGTTTGTTGAAGGCACTTGAAGATAAGTCTGCTGTTTCAGTTTTTCCTGAGCTTTATAATGGCTCCTCCAGAGTATCCCGGTTAATAGAGGAATTTTAAAAAAACATTTATTTCGAGTCAATTACTTCCCGGACTTTTTCTGCAATAGTCTTTACGGAAAAGGGTTTCTGTAAAAAGTTCACACCTTCATCCAGAACGCCATGATGGGCAATTACATTGGCAGTATAGCCGGACATATAAAGACATTTCAGTCCCGGCCTGATTTTATGTATCTTCTCCAGCAGTTCCTTTCCGTTCATTTTCGGCATTATCACATCTGTAATCAGAAGGTCAATATCTCCGGGATGTTCCTTTGAAAGAGTGATGGCCTGCTCTGGAGTTTCTGCCGAAAATACTGTGTAACCCAGCTTTTCAAGAACTATTTTGCAGGACATGAGATAATCTTTTTCATCTTCGGCAATCAGTAAAGTCTCTGTTCCTTTCTGTGGTTTCTCTGACACTTTTTCTACTGTACTTTGAACAATATCTGATTTAAAACGAGGCAGATATATTTTGAAACTTGTTCCTTTTCCCTCTTCACTGTACACATTGATAAAGCCATTGTTTTGTCTGACTATACCGTATACGGTAGCCAGTCCAAGACCTGTTCCTTTGCCTGTTTCTTTGGTTGTAAAGAAAGGCTCAAAGATATGTTCTACTACTTCTTTACTCATTCCCGATCCTGTGTCACTTACTTCCAGAAGGACAAACTCCCCGGGAAGGATTTCTGCATGGCCTGCGGAATATGCATAATCGAAGACTACATTACCTGTTTCCAGTGTGATAGAACCGGTATTGGAAATGGCGTCACGGGAATTTACTGCCAGATTTGCCAGAATCTGGTCTATTTGAACAGGATCAATTCTGACATTCCATATGTCATGACCGGGTTTCCATATAAGGTTTATGTCTTCACCTATGATCCTCTTGAGCATTCTAAACATATTTGCCACTGTTTCGTTAATATTCAGTATCTCCGGACTGGCAGTTTGCTTTCTGGCAAAGGCCAGAAGCTGTCTGACAAGGTCTGCTGCTCTCTGTGTTGTATTTAAAATTCTCTGAAGGTGGGGATATATCGGATTATCAGGTTCCATATCCATCATAATCATTTCAGCATATCCTATGATAATCCCCAGGATGTTGTTGAAATCGTGAGCGACTCCCCCTGCCAGCCTCCCTACTGACTCCATTTTCTGGGCCTGTGTCAACTGTTCCTGAAGTTTCTTTTGCTCTTCTTCTGCATGCCTGCGCCCTGTAATATCCTGAACAGTCCCTGTCATGCGGACAGGTTGTCCTCCATCATCGAAAATAACTTCCGCCCTTTCATGAACATAACATTCTTTCCCGTCTGGAAGGATTATTCGATGGTCTACATCGAAAGGTTTTCTTTCATAAAATGCAGCATGAGTTACTTCATTCATAAGAAGCCTGTCGTCAGGATGAACATTTTCAAAGAAGGTCTCCATTGTGGGGCTGAATTGATCCGGTTTATAACCGAATATTCGGAAGGTCTCTGCTGACCAGAATAGTTCATGACTTTTGACATCTAACTCCCAGCTCCCAATATGAGCAACCCTCTGAGCTTCAGTAAGCCTTGCATCATTAATCTTCAGCGCATCCTCTGCCTCCTTGCGTTCAGTGATGTTTTCGTGGGCGACTACGACATGGATGGGGCCTTCGCCGGAAAAACGTGTGACCCTGCCAAGGAACCATCGTTTTTCGTCCGGCGAGTGGCAGGGGGATTCCAGGCTGAACTCCTCCTGAGCACCGCAGATGACAGAACGAATACCGTCGGCAAACTCTTTTGCTTCTCTGCAAAAGCGTCTGTACGCTTTATCACACACTGACAGGTAATTTGCACCCTCACAGAGGTTGGCAACTACGGTGGAATTTGCCTGAGCAAAATTACGCCAGGCACGGTTGACAAAAATGATGGAGCCTGTTTCGTCCAGTATGGCTATATGGGCCGAGAGGGCATCTACTGTAGAGCGGGCGAAACGTTCCGATTTCTGTAATGCTTCCTCTGCCCTTTTACGTTCCGTAATATTTTCAACTATTGCAACATGAAAATATGTTTCTGGTTTCTCATCTGATTTCCATAATGGCGAAATAGTAAGGTTTCCCCAGATTATTTTCCCATCTTTATGGACATAACGCTTTTCAAAAGAAAATTCTTTATTATTACCTTTTATAAACTGTATGTTTTTATCAACATTTTCTTGAATATCTTGATGGTAAGTAATATCCATTAATGATTTTTGTAACATTTCCTCCATGGTATAACCTAAAAAATCACAATATTTTTGATTAATACGAATAAATTGTCCTGTTTTTGTATTCAATAAAGCAACGCCAACTGCAGCCTGTTCAAAAATTGCACGAAATCTATCTTTGCTTTCTTGCAGTTCTTCCTCTGACTGCTTACGCTCTGTGATGTCGGTAATTATTGTCTGGAACATTAGCTTTCCCGAGTCCTCCACATGGGAACTCAACAGTTCTATCCAGTTAGTCTGTCCATCCTTTTCTTTCAGACACAGTTCTGTAGAAACCTTCTTCATATGTTTTTTACACTCTTTCAAATGACTGAAGAATTTTCCCGTATCTTTTTCTGAAACAAACATGTTGAATGGCTTGCCGGGCAAGAGGTTTCTTTCTATGTCAAGCATTTTTGCACCGGTAAGATTTATTTCCCTTATAATTCCTTTTTTATCAAGGGTACAGTATCCGACTGGAGCAAAATCGTAGAGAAGTGCATAACGGTTATTGGCTTCTTCCAGATCTCTCCGGCTTTCCTGCATTTCACGGTTCTGTGTCTCCAATTCTATCTGATGAGCCTCTAATTCATTAAGTGTATCTTCATAAGCAGATTGTTTTATATTCTGTTCTGACGAAAATTCTTTAAGAGATTTGATTAATTCTTTTTTAGTCATATGTTCATATTTTTTCATAAATTGTCCCAGTTCTTAAGGAATGGAAATTTATTAATAGTCTCTTTCCTCGCGTAACGCGTAACGTGTCAAGATTTAATATATTTGAGACAGTTATTTAATTGTCATTCCTGATTAGATAGAAATTCTTTCATGAATTCTATTCTCTTATCTTAATAAAAATCCTTTAGAAAAGCTATGGGGCAAACCTGATAAATATCGTGGAGGAATTATTTAGAGAGGTTTATAATTTTTTTATAATGTGCTAAAATTAAAGAAAAACAAAGGATTATCATTGTGAAAAAGTGCAAAAATATAGTTATAAAGTAAAGTTCCCTTACGGCAGATTGATTATGGGATTTTTTATCCTGCTGATTATCTATAAAATCTGCTATTCTGCCGGTAATAAGAGACTGTATGAATTTTTAACTAAAAGACCCCAGAATTCTCGCTCTATAGCCGTTTAGGCTTAGAGGGAGATGAATGGGGAGTTTTTCTTGTAACTTGATAAAGAAGAAGTATTTTCTAATAGTCTTTTTTCTGATATAATATCTTCAGGAGAAGAGTGATATGAAAAGCGCCTGTAAATATCGGATATACCCGACTAAATCACAGATAAGTAAATTAGAAAATGTCTTCAGTATGTGCCGTCATCTCTATAACTGGTCACTTACTGAAAGGGACAATAACTATCAGTTATGGAAACAGGCTAAAACCATAGAGAAAAGTGTTAATCCTGATGTAAAAAAGAAGGTTATCTTCTCATCTCCTATGGGGCAACTCTTATATGGAAAAGATGAGGAAGAATCAGCAGTAAACATACTCACTACAATAGAAGGTATATTTGGTATTCAGTTCACTACCGCCTGGGAGAATGTGAGAAGGAATATAAACTATAATTATCAGCAGGATAACTTACCAGCTTTGAAAAAAGACCGTCCCTGGTTCAAAGGAGTTCATTCCCAGGTATTACAGGATGTCCTATGGAGAATAGATGATGCTTTTTCAGGTTTCTTCAATGAGGGTAAAGGATATCCTAAATATAAGAAAAAAGGCCAATGGACTTCAATAACATATCCCCAGCATAGTACAAGACCGCTGGATGATAAAATAACAGTATCCAAAATAGGAGAAATAAAAATAGTCTACCACAGACATATCCCGAAAGAAGCAGCAATAAAAACCCTGACAATAGAGAAAGATGGAGGTAAGTGGTTTGCCTGTTTCTCATTTGAGGTTATCCATACTCATATTGAGCCTGAACAGGACTTATCAAAATCAATAGGCATCGATGTCGGGCTTATAGACTTCTATTATGCCTCCGATGGCTCTCATGTTGAAGTCCCCAAATATCTTCGTAAGAGTGAGGAGAAATTAAAGAAACTTCAGAGAAGGTTTCAAAAAGCAGAAAAAAGGTCAAAGAAATGGTATAAGATATTAAAATCCTTACAGAAAGGTCACTATAAAGTAAGATGTCAGAGAGAAGATTTTCTACATAAAGAGGCAAACAGGTTACTTAAGGACTTTGATGTCATAATACATGAAAATCTGAATATTCAGGGACTAAAAAGAAGACCTAAACCGAAACAGGGTGAGGATGGAAAATATCTTCCTAACAATGCCGGTGCTAAAGCCGGTCTAAATAAATCAATCTCTGATGTTTCATGGGGTAAGTTTTTTGAGATATTAAAATACAAAGCTCTCATAGCAGGTAAAACAGTAATAGCAATAGACCCAAAATATACAAGCCAGATATGCTCCGGCTGTAGAAATGTAGTAGAAAAATCTCTATCTATGAGGACACATATATGTCCTATTTGTAATCTAATAATTCCAAGAGACTATAATTCAGCTATATATATAAAGGACTTGGGCTTGGAGTCCTTGAGCATGGACGCTCTAGAAGCCCCCGCTATACTGCCTTAACAGTTAGCGGTGGGAGCAGTCACTTCTGAAAGGAGATTTTTATTGGTGTTAAACAAATTCTTAATTACATTACTTGTAATCCTGTGCTTCATAAACCAGGCAAAGGCTGACTTGACTGAATTACCTGAGCCGGTAAGCAATCTTGTCATAGTCACCCATAATGATATGATATATTTCATAGGAGGTAATGACGAAAATACTGCTAAGAAATCATTATATTGCTATTCCCTGAAAACAGAAAAATGGGAAAAACTTCCTGATATGAACGAAGGGAGACTGGGACACTCTGCTCTTTACTATAAGGATTCTATATATGTCTTCGGAGGCATTGGAAATGTAAAAGATTCGCCTGTAATATTGAATTCAGTAGAAGTCTTTGATGTAAAAAAAGGCATGTGGCGTAAAGAAAAAGATATGCCGCAAAAAAGGGCAAGATCTGGTATGGCCTCTAAAGAAAATAAGGTTTATTTTTTCGGAGGTTTAAAGGATAAAACTAACTCTACAGACTCGGTAGATGAATTTGATTTAGAAACAGGTCTGTGGGAAGGTAAAGAAGATCTTCCTCTGGCAATGAACAGATTTTCTGCAGTAACATCAGATGACGGTTTTATTTATTTAATCGGAGGAGAGAATGAAGAGGGAGACACGCTTAATTCTGTATATAAATATGACTCATCGACAGACACATATACAGAAATAAGTCCTCTTAAAGAGCCAAGAAAAAATTTCGGAGCAGTTTCTATAGATAACAGAATAATAGTAACAGGCGGATGGGATATAAAAAGTGGACAGAAGATTTTTCTCAAGTCTACAGAGATATTTAATCCTTATAAATCCATATGGGAGGAAGGGCCATCACTGAAAGAAGGTCGTGATGCCACAGGAGTTATAATCTTAAAGGATGAATTTATAGCATTCGGAGGATATAACGGATCTATATTATCTTCCATAGAAAGACATAAGCTCCCGTTTTTTTCATCTTCCTGGAGGATTGATGAACCTCTTAGATTTCATCTTGCTTTCCTTCCTTCGAAAGAAGCCTCAGGTGAATCTGTTGAAACAGTAAAATCCCTGGGATATACTGAAGATTATCTTCCTGATATTAAAAATATAAATTACAGAGATATAAGTAATCTCGGATTTCCTCTTCCTGAAATAAAAGACGGGGAAAAACATAATCTTTATCTAAAGTTATTTGAATTTCCATCATGTTTTGATGTAACAAGAACTACCATGCCTTTAATAGAGGATTATTTATTGAATAAACTTGAACATGGTGAAATTCTGACTCATTTTCTATCAGCTCCTCAGAATGTTTCAGTGAAAATGGAATTTGTAGAAAAATCAGATAAAGAGTTTTCTCCTTCCAGTCCTTTCCCTTCCTTTAAAGTCTTAAAAGACAGTCAGAAAGAATTCAATGAGGATATTAATTTCCTGTCTCTTTATGTTAACCCTCTTGAGAAAAAAGAAGGACTTTTACCTGATGAACAGGCAAACTGGAGTGCCCGGGGAGTGCTTGCTTTTCACAGGGAATTAGTTAAAATATACAGGAAAAACCTGAAGGAGCTTTCCGGTATTGATGGAGACCATTATTATTATTTTCTGCAGAGGGAAGATAAAAACAGCGTTATAATTATTAAGCTTCCCAGAGAAGCTATGGTTTTTACTAACTGGCATGACCTTGTTATGCCTGCCGATCCGGGTCATATGTTTTTAAGCGGTCTTCTTCTTGTCTATAGAACTGAATATATAAATCAAAATAACCGTAATATAGAAAAAGAAACAGTGGAGTCAGAGGATTTCTTTAAGGATTTTAATAAAAAGAAAGGCACTGTCTTTGAAGTGGGCTCTGTAGTGAGAATTTAGATGTATAAATTATGGGATTATAAAAGAATTTTTTTATGATTAATTTTTTGTAACCCCACAGGTCGAAAGAATTTATAGAAACTGAAGATATGTCAAATATCCTGGCCAACCAGGTGAGCTGTGATTGATAAAGCTTTTAATATTAAGAAAAGTATTATTTACAATATTTTATATATATGATAGAATTAAAGAAAGTAAATAAAGGAGAGATTTACAATGTTACCAACAAAAACTTTAAATTTAAGATTACTTCCAGAGGAACATAAGGAAATTAAGCTATTAGCCACAGGAAGAGGGTTAAGCATTAAAGATTATTTACTTTTTTTAGTTAAGCAAGACCTTTACGATGATGAACCATTAACAGAGGAAGATTTGAAGGATATAGAACAATCAGAAAAAGATATACAAGAAGGAAATACTGTTACCCTGGATGACTATAAATGGAGATAATATTAACTTCTACAGGTAAAAGGGATTTAGACAGCTTACAGGAGGATGTAAAGAAACAAATTTATACAGGTCTTGATAAAATTAATCTTCCAGTGGCTAATATCAAAAAGATAAAGGGGAAACCAGGATTAAAACGTTTAAGACTCGGAGATTACAGGGTATTATTTAAACAAGAAGGTAATAAGGTTTATGTTATGAACGTCAAGCATAGAAAGGATGTTTATAGGTAATATATAATTACAATAAAAAAGTAAAAGCACATCCTGACAGGGTACTGGTTTTTAAAGGTTTAATTTTTATCTTATAATTAATCGAATAAGGTTTTACACTGGAATTTACCACTATCAGCAACAGCTCTGACGAATTTTTCTCTGAAATTTTCATGCCATTTTTCGGCATCCTGGAATTAAATAGATTTATTATTTTAAATTCATTGTTTTTCTGTTTTTGAAGAATATAAAGTCCTCCGTTTTTTCTGTTTATCCCTTCTATGGAGGTAATGTTAAATCTGCCGCTGAAGTTATAATATCTGGCTGATAGATGAGGAAGTCTTCCTTTTATAATATTTTCTCCTTCTGAAAGATTTATTAATTCTTTTTTTACTTCTCTATCAGGTTTGCCTGATATATGATAATAAGGCATTTTTTGAATTACATGTTCCAGAGAAAATTCTTCAAAAACCTTCTTTAGTCCTCCTCTGTCTGATAAAACCTTATCTATTGCTTCACAGGAATCATATGTTATACAGTATTCCCATATATCTTTAATAAATTTTTTATCTAACTGTTCCAGATATAGAGGAAATATAGATGCATCATAGGGTCTGTCTATATCTTCTTTATCATCCAGAGACTTATCAGGTGCAGAGAGGAGCCTTGTAAGTTTTTCTCTTATTAATTGGCTGTCTTTTCTTATGGCAAACCATTCTGCAGTGGCTTCTGACCACCATAGATCTTCCAGAACATCATAACAGGAATTTTGAATTACATGAAAATATTCATGTCTTAAAGTGCTTTTCATAAGAGACAGATACATGTCGGAATTTCTGTACATATAAGAACAGGGAACAGTGTTAAGGTAAATATAAGAACCCATTCTTTCTCCTTTTTTCTCCGGATCTCCTATTGAACCTGTATAGGCATATATATATTCTCTGTTAAAATTAAATATATAGACATGGATTTTATTTTTATAAACCTGTCCGGGAAGAGAGACTATAAAAGGTTCAAAATCATGTCTCTTCAGATAATGTTCATCTACAGGGAAACCAAGGTTTATTGCATCATAGTAACTTTCTTCGAGATATCTTCCTTCACAGGTAATCTCTTCGTCAAAGGCACCGTGAAAATCATCTTCTTTTGCGGGAATATAATATAAAATAAAATGTTTCGTTATATGAGTTTTCCATTTATGACTATCAGGAGGGGAAACATTATCAGAATGTTCTTCTGAAAGAGAAGATAAAGGATAAAGAACAATCATTAAGAGAATAAAAAATATGAGTTTTTTACTATACATAATATAAAGTATCCCTTATGGTTAGTTTCATAACGTCCCATAATTTAAGAGTATAGGAATTTTCATTTTTTATGGCGTAAAGTCTGGTTTTAAGGGTTAAGGGTTATGGGTGTTGGGTTAAGAATCTTAAAACCCAGAACCCAGCACCCGAAACCCAAAACCCAATTATAATTTATTTTTTTCGTGACCCGTAACGCGTAATGCGTGCCGGGATGATATTTTATAGATTGTTATGAATATCAACTATAAATGAAAAATTCTAAAAACTAAAGGGAAACCCTTTAATCTGTCAAATTTTATTTATAGACATAAATTATATTTGTAAAAAAGATTTAATTTCTTACGCGTCACTCGTCACGCGTCACGCGTTACGAATAAGGAGGATGATTATATGAATGAAATGAAACCTTTAAAAGAAAACTGGCATGGTGAAACAGTTGAACAGGTTTTATCTCAGTTAAAAACTGAGATAAATGGTCTTTCTAAAAAAGAAGCAGAAAGTCGTCTTGAGGAATTTGGAGCGAATGAACTGGAAGAGAAAAAAAAGGAGTCTATCCTTATGCTGCTTCTGGAACAGTTCAAGGATTTTTTAATTATTGTTCTGGCAGTAGCAGCAATTATTTCCGGTATTAAAGGTGACTGGGTTGAGGCAATTACTATTATTATAATAGTAATTCTTGCAGGTCTTATGGGATTTATCCAGGAATACCAGGCAGGAAAAGCCATTGAAAAACTCAGGAAAATGGCGGCCCCTCATGCCACAGTAATAAGAGGAGGGGAAGAACAGGTCATACCTTCGAGAGAGATTGTGCCGGGAGATATATGTTTGATTAAAACAGGTGATATGATACCGGCAGATTCAAGACTTGTAGAGGCAACAAATCTTAAAATAAACGAAGCGTCTCTTACAGGAGAATCCATGGCTGTAGAAAAATCTGTTGAGCCGGTGGAAAATAAAGAGACATCCCTGGGAGACAGGAAAAATATGGCCTATACAGGTACAAGCGCCACTTACGGAAGAGGTAAAGCTGTTGTGGTGGCAACAGGTATGAACACAGAATTCGGCAGGATTGCAGGACTCCTTCAAAGTACCAGGTCAAGAAAAACGCCTCTTCAAAATAATCTGGATCAACTTGGCAAACAGCTTGGCATATTTTCTTTAATACTTGCCGGTATTATTGCTGCTTTTGGAGTCATAATGGGAAAAGAAATACAGAAAATGTTCATATGGGGAGTTGCCCTTGCAGTGGCTGTTATTCCCGAAGCACTTCCTGCAGTTGTTACTATAAGCCTTGCACTTGGTGTAAGGAGACTTGTAAAGAGGAAGGCCCTTATAAGAACCCTTCCTTCTGTTGAAACACTTGGTGCCACTACTGTAATATGCAGTGATAAAACAGGAACTCTGACACAGGATGCCATGACTGTTAGAAAGATTTATTGCGGCGGACATGTAGTAACTGTAAGCGGATCAGGATATAACCCAAAAGGAGATTTTTCCATAGAAGAAAAAAATATTACTCCTGATGAGGATCTGAAAAAACTTGTTGAAATAGGTGTTTTATGCAATGATACACTCCTTAAACAGGAAGAAGGAGAATGGAAAATAATAGGAGATCCTACTGAAGGTTCTCTGGTTGTAATAGCCCATAAGGCAGGTATAAATTCAGAAGAAATAAGAAAAGAAATTCCCCGGACAGGAGAAATACCTTTTTCATCAGAAACAAAACGTATGACCACAGCACATAAACTTTCTGACGGAGAATATGCTTATACTAAAGGTGCACCGGAGATTATTATAGATAGCTGTAATTCTATGTATCAAAATGGGCAGATAGTAAATTTGAAGGAAAATGACAGAAAAGAAATTTTAAATACAGGCAGAAAGTTCGGTGAAGATGCTCTCAGGGTTCTCGCACTTTCCTTCAAGAAGATTTCCTCTGAAGATAAACTTGAAAATGCACAGAAAGACATGGTATTTGCAGGACTTGTAGGCATGATAGACCCTCCAAGACCTGAAGTGAAAGATGCTATAAAAGTCTGCGAAAAAGCAGGTATAAGGCCTGTAATGATTACAGGAGATCATAAAATCACTGCCGTAGCTGTGGCTAAAGAGCTGGGACTCATGAAAAATGATAAAGCACTTACAGGTATAGAACTCGATAAACTTTCAGATGAAGAATTTGATAAAACAGTGGAAGATACACAGGTTTATGCCAGAATTTCTCCTTCCCATAAACTTCGTCTTGTAAATGCTTTTATGAATAAAGGGCATGTTGTTGCCATGACAGGAGACGGTGTAAATGATGCACCTGCACTGAAAAAAGCCGATATAGGTGTTGCAATGGGTATTACAGGAACAGATGTAAGCAAAGAGGCATCTGATATGATCCTTACAGATGATAATTTTGCCTCTATTGTTTCTGCCGTGGAAGAAGGAAGGAGCATATTTGAGAATATAAGAAAATATCTGGTTTTTTTACTCAGTGGGAATATGGGAACAGTATTTGCCATGATAATTTCCATTCTTCTCTTTCGGGATTTCCCCCTGGTGGCAGTACAGATTTTATTTATCAATTTTATTATGGATGGCCTTATTGCTATTGCCCTTGGAGTGGAACCTCCTGAACCGGGAATTATGGATAGACCTCCCAGGAATTTGAAAGAAGGAATTTTAAATAGAAAATCTCTCTTTTACATAGGAGGGGTAGGATTATGGATGTCTTTAGCCACTATTGGTGTTTACCGTTATGCCATAGTTTCACCTATGGTAGATGATGATCTTGCCAAATCTATGTTTTTTGTCACTTTAATTGTATCACGTCTTTTTAATGGTTTTAACTGCAGATCTCTGAACGAATCTATTTTCCGTACAGGTCTCACAGGTAATAAATGGTTACTTGGAAGTGCTGCTATATCAATAGGACTTACTTTAATAGTTCTCTATTTTCATCTATTTCATGAACCATTTGAGACAAAACCTCTGGATACATATCAATGGGCTATTGTATTGGCTTTTGCCTTTACGGTACTGGTCTTTGGAGAGATTATAAAGTTTATATCTAAAAAGCTTTTTTCAGACAGGATATCTAATGTTTAATGGTCGTGACCCAGTAGGAAGAGATTTTATTACTTAGGTGACTGTAAATAATTAATAAATTTAGAGTATAGGAATTTTCATTTTTTAAGGGTTAAGGGTTATGGGTTTCGGGTGTTGGGTGTTGGGTTAAAAAGATTAACAACCCAAAACCCAAAACCTGAAACCCAACACCCATAATTTAATATGTCGTGATGCGTAATGCGTAACACATGACTGGAAAAAGGATTTTTCTATTAAAGAGGATAGTAAACATTATGAATGCTTTACCAATAATCATAGGTTCTTTGTGTATCTTTGCTCTTGCCTATAGATTTTATGCAGCTTTTATAGCTGCAAAAGTGCTTCTTCTGGATGATAGAAAAAGAACACCTTCCCATAAACTGAATGACGGGCAAAATTATTTTCCTACTAATAAATGGGTACTTTTCGGTCACCATTTTGCTGCTATAGCAGGTGCAGGGCCTCTCATAGGGCCGGTTCTGGCAGCTCAATTCGGATATCTTCCGGGATTACTCTGGATACTTATCGGTTCTGTTCTGGCAGGTGCAGTCCATGATCTGGTAGTTTTAGTTGCTTCTATAAGACATAAGGGTAAATCTCTGGCAGAAATAGCAGGAGAAGAAGTGGGACCTGTGTCAGGTATTACGACTGCAATTGCCGTTATATTTATCATAGTGATTGCCCTTGCAGGTCTTGGTCTTGCCGTAGTCAATTCCCTGAAGGAAAGCTCCTGGGGGGTATTTACCATTGGCTGTTCTATTCCTATAGCTTTATTTATGGGTCTTTATATGTATCGCTTCAGAAAAGGTAAAATAAAGGAAGCCACCATAATAGGTGTGTTTCTTCTTCTTCTGGCAGTCATAATGGGAAAATATATTCCTGAAAGCCCTCTGAAACATATATTTACTATGGACAAAAACGGTGTGACTCTCTCTATAGTATTATACGGTTTTATAGCTTCTGTTTTACCTGTATGGATGCTCTTATGTCCGAGAGATTATCTGAGCACCTATATGAAACTCGGCACTATAGCCTTTCTTACTGTCGGTATAATAATAGTTCATCCAGATCTTAAGATACCGGCAGTGACAGAATTTATCCATGGAGGAGGCCCTATAATTCCCGGCCATGTATTTCCCTTTGTCTGTATAACAATAGCCTGTGGTGCCATATCAGGTTTTCACTCCCTTATAGGGAGTGGAACAACTCCGAAGATGATAAACAAGGAAAGTGATGCACTCTTTATAGGTTATGGAGCAATGATTGCAGAGGCTTTTGTTTCCATTACTGCTCTCATTGCAGCATGTGCACTGTGTCCTGCAGATTATTTTGCTATAAATGTTTCTCCTGAAAAATTTGCTCTTCTTGGACTTACACCGGTACATCTCGAACGACTTTCGGCGGAAGTTGGAGAAAATATTGCAGGAAGGCCCGGGGGAGCAGTTTCCCTGGCAGTTGGAATGGCACAGATTTTTTCAGCAATACCTGGTCTCTACGGATTTATGAGTTACTGGTATCATTTTGCCATTATGTTCGAAGCATTGTTTATTCTTACTACTATAGATACAGGTACAAGGGTTGCAAGGTTTCTCTTTCAGGAAGCTTTCGGGAAAATCTATGCTCCTTTCAAACAAACCGACTGGATGCCAGGAACAATAATCTGCAGTGCTCTCGTTGTATGTTTCTGGGGTTATTTTATCTATACAGGTAATATATCAACCATATGGCCTATGTTCGGAATAGCAAACCAGTTACTTTCTGCAATAGCACTCTGTATTGGAACAACTATAATAATAAAACTTGGAAAAGCAAAATATATGTACATAACACTCCTGCCTATGATATTTATGACTGTTATTACCATATCTGCAGGTTATCTCAGTATAAGAGATAATTTTCTCCCTGTAAAGAGTTATTTGAATATTATCCTTACTGTTATAATGATGGTCGCTCTGATTATTATATTAATAGATTCTTTTGTTAAGTGGAAAGGTTTTTTGCATAAATCTGAAGAAAATATTTTTGCTGCCAGAGGGAATTGATAAATAATGAAACCAAGGCAAATTGTCCTTACCGGTTTATTTATAGCTCTTGGTATATTATTACCTTCTTTTTTTCATATATCTGGTATTGGAAGAGCTTTTCTCCCCATGCATATACCTGTCCTTATGGCAGGCCTGGTAATGGGAAGTATGTCAGGACTGATAGCAGGGATATTAACACCATTGTTAAGTTCTCTTTTAACCGGTATGCCACCTTTCCCCATGGTTATAGCCATGATATTTGAACTTGGCATATACGGATTAACTTCAGGATATTTAATTAAGAGATTAAATATATATGTCAGTGTATTACTTGCAATGATATGTTCCAGGGCAGCTTATGGTATTATATATTTTTTTATATTACCTTTATTCGGGATAAAGGTCTCTCTGTCATATTTATTGACAGGAGTTCTTTTAACTTCTTTACCCGGTATAATATGTCAGTTTGCCCTTGTGCCGGCCTTTGTAATGATAAAAAATGTAACAAAATGCGAATAAAACTGTTTTGTTACAGGAAGAGGGTTTTATTTGTGAGAAAATATTTCAATGAACAGGCAGAAAAATGGGATAATATAGTATGTCATGATCCTTTAAAACTGGATGTGATTTTTGAAAATCTGGATGTAAAAACAGGTCATACAGTCTTTGATACAGGAAGCGGAACAGGTGTTCTTCTGGAAAGACTCTTAAAGAAGACCGGTTCGAAAGGACATGTTATAGCTTTTGATATAGCTGAAAAGATGCTTTATGTATCAAGAAAAAAACATTTATCTTCAAGGATTTCATTTCTTCAGGGTATGGCAGAACATATTCCTCTGGCAGATGAATGCTGTCACAGGGTCATTTGTTACTCAGTATTTCCTCATTTTACAGAACCACTCAAAACTATTGGTGAAATAAAGAGAATTTTATATCCGGGAGGACTTCTTGTTATTGCCCATTCACAGGGAAGGGAAAAAATAAATGAAATACATAAAAAAATAAATGGCCCTGTGAATGGCGACCACCTGCCAGATAGAGAAGAAATGTGTTTTTTACTGGAAAAAGAGAATTTTGTAATTAAAAATATAATAGATAATAGTGAAATTTACTGTTATGTAGCTTATAAAGGAGAATTTTGACAGGCAAATCCGCCTGATACAGTTATCAGTGATCAGTGACCAGTTATCAGTATATTACCTGGTCACTGGTCACTGGTCACTGGCCACTGCTCACTGAAAAAAGGAGGTTTTTGTTTTGACTAAAATTACTGCTATAATAATCATGTCTCTGGCAGCCTTAGCTGCTGTATTCTGTCTCTTATTTAAAATAAAAGTTAACCCGGCCCTTTATGACAGGAGAAGCCTGAAGGCTAAATTTCTTGTGGCAATTTCTATTATGATGGCTTTTTTTGCCGGATTTTTTACTTCATGTAAAACAAATAATCAGGCAATTGCAGGAAGTACCACTCCAACAGAACTATCTGTCTCTGAAGCTACTACTGAACATGTTTCTACACCTGCCATGAGCCCTACTGTGAAAAGTCAGAGAACTCCTTTTATTACATGCTATCTGGTAGGACCTCTCGATACTCCTGTAGTTGAGCCAAATGTTCCCTTACCTACATGTTATACTGTAGTTCCTCACGTTACACCTTCCAATAAAAATAATGATATTCCTCTGGTTACATGCTATAAACCTGCTGTCTTACCTACTCCTGCAAATAGTCCGACAGAAATTATGACACTCTGTTATGAAGCTGTCATTGTTCCCACTCAAACACCTGCAGGTACACCATCTCGTCCTACCTGCTATGCTCCTGTTCCCAATCCTACTTCTTATAAAAGTGACAGTGAGATACTTGATGGTAAACTGGCTCTTCTTGAAGAAATTTCAAAAAAGAATACTGTAAAAGAAGATATATTAAATAGAGTGAAGAGAAATATATTAAATCAGAGGCTTGAATCGTGAGATGATAGTAGATTGGTAACTAAAATTAATTAATCCTGTGACGGAGTTTCCTGTTATCTATTTTTTGAAGAGGCTCTTAATTTTGAAATTATTTTCTTTTGAGTATATATAGCTTACTAACCTTTAATGTGCCATTCAAGTTCCAGACATGTTCCAATATATTTATTCTACTTGATTTAACCCGATGGTTTTCTGTTATATTAACATAGAGGGGGTGAATAGTTACAAAAAAATACTAATTCTTCAATAAAACAAAAATTTGCTTCACTATTAAAGTAATATTTGCCTTTTATTTTTAAAAAGGCTTCTTCAAGTAATATATATTTGAGGTTACTTTTGTCAGGTTCAATCAAACTCCTGATACGTGATATATTTTTTCTGACTTCTGTTCCGCCCTGTTCCCATTCATATTTCCATTCCCAGACTTTTTTATATAATTCTTCAGAGGTAAATTTTTTCCCGGGTTCACGTAAAAGTATCAGCAAAACTGACAGAACAGTTGGCTTTTTTAAAATATCAACCTTACCTTTATCCTTTTCAAAGGCTTCTCTGGCAGGTATATCAATCCACAGATCAAATTCCTGTTTTCTATTTCTCAATTGCTCAAGTTCATAAGAATCAACTGTAAATTCCTTATTACTGGTTTTTACAATAAATCGTTTTGTGCAGATTGTATCTAATTGTTTTATAAAAGTCTCTATTTTTCTCTTCTCGCTTCCTGTTAGCTTTTCCAGATATTCTTTTGCTTTATGGAAATATTTTTCTTCTCCTCCTGTTGAAATTTTATTTATAAAAAAGCTGGTTTTGACAATACCATATATATCCTTACTCTTTTCAAAAAGAGCAAAGGCTGATTTAAAAGCCTGTTCCTGTTTTCCCGGTTCGTTTTTCTTAAAATATATCTCTGCCAGTAAAAGATGTATTTCAAGCTGTTCTCTTGTGAAATAGTTATTCGGGATTTTTTGTTTGATGTCTGTAAGGTATTTTAATGCCCTATCTATATCTCCTCTATGCAGTATATGCTGTGCAATTTTAGTAACTGCTCTTATTTCTAATTTTGGAAAACCATAGTTTTTTGCTTTTTCCATAACTTTTAAATAGATATTAAGAGCTTTCTGTGTATCGTCTTTTTCTTCGGCAATAAGTGCCAGAGCATATTCTACTCTGGCAGTTCCAAGATAGTTCCCATTATTTTCATAGTTTTTAATGCTTTCCATGAAAAATTTTGCTGCTCTTTCAATATCACCTTTTTCATAAAGTATATCACCAAGGCCGGAATAGGAAAAGGCCATTACCAGTGTATCTTTTACTTTTTTACCGTTGGAAAGATTCCCTGAAAAACATTCCCATGCCTCATTATATCTGTTTAAATTCAAGAGAGTTCTTCCCTTATTATCAGTAGCCCAGGCAGTAAGACGACTGGAACCAGCTTTTTTCGCAATCCTGAGACATTCTTCTGATACAGCCAGAGCTTTTTCAAATTCCTGCTGTTCAAGGAATATTAAACATTCAGCCCTCAAAGAATTGGCAATACCTATTTCATTATGTTCTTTTTGTGCCAGAGCAAAACTATCTTTTTGAAATTCTAAAGCCATGTCTATTTCTCCACGAAAACTGTAGATAAAAGCAAGATAATTTGTAATTTTACTTATCCTTGTTATATTTTGAACTTTTCGAAAGAATTTAAGAGAATTATTATAAAGAGGTATAGCATGCTTGAAATCCCCCATATTCAGATAAGCTCCTGCAATAGATGTATAAATCTCTGCAAGTAATCTTTTATCATTTACTTCATTTTTCACCTCTTCCAGGAGCTTTAATGTCTCTCTTCCTCTGCCTGTAATTGACATTACATTTGCTTTCATGATTTTTATATCAGGCGTTATATTTGTTCCAAGAAGTTCTACTTTTTCCATAAATTCATTATAGAGTCCCTGAGAACACATTTTTCCCATAACTTTTTGAAAAGCTTTACTCATTTTTTCTTTTTCTCCGGCATTAAGATAATGATAAAAAGCTTCCCGAAAGCAGGATATATCATTTTCATATTTTGTAAAATAATCGCCGCATAGGTTATGAATACTAACCTTATTATGTGCTTCAATATCTTTATATATAAATTCTTTTAATATGGAGTGCATCCAGTAACACCCTGTTATATCCTTTTCAATAAGTATTTTTTCTTCCAGAGATGACAGACGTTTAATTACATATTCATCACACGTTAATTTTTTTATAGCCTGAATCTCAACTGGTACTCGGAAAAATGATAATAATTCTATGAGTTGTAATTCATCTTTTTCCAGTTTATTAACTATCTTACTGAATATAAGATTCCCTATATCTTTTTTGATATCTTCGGTAATTGCTAAAATTTCGTTAGTTGCAGGGTTATGTATAATCAGTAGACTGGCCAGGGATTTTAATAACAGAGGATGACCTTCTGATTCTCCGGCTATTTTTATAAGATCTTCTTCACTCAAATTTCCTGAAAAATGATGATATTTCAGAAGATTTTTCAGTAAAGAAAGGGAGACTTCTTCCTTTAGTTTATGTATTCTCAGTGTGTAAATATTTATTTTTTCCTCAGGCAATAATGGAGGAGATACTCTGGAAATGAAATATATAAATCCTTTTCTCATATAATAATGAAATGTATTTATAAAACTCCTGCCTGTTTCTTTGTCGATATTATGAAAATCATCGATAAATATTACATATGTTTTTTGGTTTAATATACTGATAACATGCAAAAATTTTTCTTCCCTTGTTACAGGCTCTTCCTGGATATAATTTTTAATAGATTTTTCGCCAGCTATTACAAGCCAGTCATTAATTTCTGTTAACAATATGTCTATAGACCAGTCTTCCTGGCATTTTATCCATAAAATTTTATCTTTATATTCATTATTTTCTGCAAGAAAGTTTGCCCATTTTAACATAAGAGAAGTTTTTCCTATACCTGGTATGCCTTCGATATAGAAAAATTGTATACCGGGAAAAACATCTGTAAATTCCTTAAGTTCTTCTGTTCTATTAATAAATGTATCAAAACTTCTGGGAAGCAATTTAAATGACATAATATTACCTCTTTCCCTTTTTAAAACATTCCTGAGTTTTTGACTTCTTATGGGTCTGCAGATAGCTCAAGAGGAGTAGATTATGATTAAAATAAGCATTCATATATTTACCTATTCTTTCACACAGGTAAGGAATAGAAATTATTAACTGTTATGCCAGCAAAAGCAGGTATTCAGAATTATATATAACCTGAAAATTGACAGGCCAGGAATTATTTTTTAGATGTTTATCTTCCGGCGTTTTTTTCGGATAAAGTTTTCGAAATTTTATAAATAGTTTTCTGTATATAATACTCTTATTAATAAGTCCGGGAGGATTTATTGAGTTAGATTAGACTGGTAATCTATCTACTTTCCATAATTTTATAAAAAAAGATAAGGGAAATTGATAGCTACTATACGGTTTCTTACTATTTGGCGTTAATAATCACATAATCTTATTGGAGTTAATAATTAAATAATTTTATTTTCTCTTTCGCTAAGCATTTAGTTAATTCCTTCTATTCTAAAAAATTATATTAATTTTAATCTTAAGTATGTCAGGTTAATGAAATACCTGAAGTTGTTCTATTATATCTTCAACTCGACTGTGGCCATTTTATGTAAGACTTAAATCAAAGCTTTATAAAACCTGCTGTGCCTTTATGAATAGATTTGTTGCGAATTTATTAAGCATGAAAGATCTGCAACAACTCTATTCTTTATGAACCACTTTTACACCAGGTTAATAGCAGTAATCAAAGCCAGAGTATCTTTGGGAATTGTTCCTTTGTAAGAGCAGGTTTTATAGTATATTTAATGTGAATACCCCCGAAAACAGGTAACAAGGCGGGGATAATGCCTGATCCGGAGATATACATTGTTTATAATCAGGCTTTTATTTTACCCTGCCCTTTTTCAGTTTCCTTCATACCCTCTTACGTCCTAAAATTAATCCTTGTAAATATTAATGAATTA